>Ga0080064_1000304_pt1:77500-141478 | contig 141478 bp, 98 predicted proteins | sample Subgrocontami54m_FD_69260 | JGI IMG/M metagenome (GOLD analysis project Ga0080064, IMG submission 69260) | Subsurface groundwater microbial communities from S. Glens Falls, New York, USA - GMW46 contaminated, 5.4 m (SPADES assembly) (version 2) ...
TCGTGTACGCTCTCGCCTCGAATTGCCTCGGATCCGCACGCGATGAAAAAACTAGCGATGTATGTTCAGCACCTCGTTCGCCACGATGCCCAGGCGGTGATCCTGCTGTCGGGCTCTCCGGTCACCGCGCGGTTTGCAACGGGGGACCGATCATCGAACCAACCGCTGGACCACGGGCAGTTGGTCGGGATCGTTCGCGAGGCCGCACCCGGCCCGGTGTTCGCGGAACTGATGGGAGGCCGTCCGGCGCGATTTCCGTTCGAGGATGGCGGCGTCACCGTGCAAGTCGACGTCATTCCGTCCGCGAACGTGTGGCGCGTCACGATGACTCCCGCGCAGAGCGGCGGTGCCGTCGCAGCCTCTGCGCCACCCAAGCCGGCTCGCGCGCGTGGCCCGAGTCAGCACAGACTCGCCGCGGCCGCCGCCCGGCCCGCCCAGCCGCCCGCAGCTCCCGTCGAAGCCCCGCAGGCCGCGGCGCCGCAGCCGACCTCCAAGCACGCACGAGCCGAGCGCGGACCGACGCCCGACTTCGGTCCGGCGGGGATGGATCGTTGGCTGAAAATGATCGCCCACATCGACGCCAGCGACCTGCATCTTGCCACCAACAATCCCGTGATGGCTCGTCTGCACGGCGAGATCCAGAAGATCGACGGGGATCGAGTCCTCACAGAGGACGAACTGCACCGCGTCATGTACGCGATCATGCCAGAACGCACGCGCGAAGAATTCGAGCGCACGCACGACACCGACTGGGCGTACGAGATCAAAGGCCTCGCGCGTTTCCGATGCAACGCATTCATGGACAGGATGGGAATCGGCGGAGTTTTTCGCAGGATCCCGTTCGAGATCGTCAGTCCGGAAAAGCTCGGGATTCCCAAGCAGGTGCTCGAACTCTGCCAGTTGACCAAGGGCTTGGTTCTCGTCACGGGGCCAACGGGGTGCGGCAAGTCGACCACGCTCGCGACCCTTGTCGACGTGTGCAACTCGACGCGCGACGATCACATCATCACGATCGAAGACCCGATCGAGTTCGTGCATCAGAACAAGCGATGTCTCGTCAACCAGCGTGAAGTGCATGTGCACACCGACTCGTTCAAGCGGGCGTTGCGCGCGGCGCTGCGCGAGGATCCCGACGTGGTGCTCGTGGGCGAGCTTCGAGACTTGGAAACCATCGCGATCGCCATCGAAACCGCGGAGACCGGCCACCTGGTCTTTGGCACGTTGCACACGTCGAGCGCGCCGTCGACCGTCGACCGGATCATCGACCAGTTTCCGCCCGCACAGCAGGAGCAGATTCGCGCGATGCTCGCAACGTCGCTCAAGGGCGTGATCTCTCAAGTGCTGTGCAAGAAGATCGGCGGCGGGCGGGTGGCGGCGTACGAAGTGATGATTGGCACGAGTGCCGTCGAGAACCTCATCCGCGAGGGAAAGACGTTCCAACTTCCCGGCGTGCTGCAGACCTCACGCAACGTGGGAATGTGCACGATGAACGACAGCCTCATCGCGCTCACGAAGAAGGGTGTGATCGAGCCCCGCGAGGCGTGGATGAAAGCCTACAACAAGGCCGAGATGCGCTCGCTCTTCGCGGAGAACGCGCTCGAGATCCCGCAGGCGAGTTAGGCCGCGCACTCTCCGGTGCCGATGGCCACCTTGAAGTTCTGCTCTTGTCCGATGTCCATGAACTCGGCATCCGGAGCATCCAGGTCGATCATGGAGAGATCCTCGAGCAATGCAGTCACGCGGTCTTCGGCGACACGATGGTAGAACGCGCGCGGCGATTCGTCCGTGTTCCGTTCGCGCGCGAAGAGCAACAACAGGCGCTCCACCGCGGTGGGAATACGTTTTGCGGGGATCTTGATGACTTGTCGCCCGAACGTCGCTCCGGTCGTGCCATGCACGCTTCCACCGAGGTGCAATTGGTACACGGGCGCGCTGCGTTCCCCGAAGCGCCGCACGGCTCCATGAAACCCAAGATCCGCGATGTGATGCTGGCCGCAGGAATTCGGGCAGCCGCTGATCTTGATCGTGGCTGAACGCGCCAGCCCGAGCGCGACGCGAGCTTCGCCCTCCAGCGCGCTCAAGTGATCCCCGAGTAGTTTTCCGAGCTGTCGCGAGGCCGTGACCGCGAGCGCGCAGCTGTCGGCCCCTGGACACGTCGTGACGTCTTCGACGGTCGCGGCGCCGGGCCGCGCGAGGCCCTCCGCGGTGAGTGCGGAGAACAACCCAGGGAGCTGACGCGTCGGAACGAATCGCATCAGCAGATTCTGGTCGAGGGACGTCCGCAGGCTGCCGTCACCGAAACGCGGCGCAATGCGAGCGAGGGCTCGCATTTGCAGCGCCGTGAGATCCCCGAGCGGGAGCTGCACGTACACCGCGAAATAGCCGGCCTGCACCTGCGGGACGACGTTGCTCGCCCGCCACGCCACGTAGCCGGGTCCGCGAGAGATCGGCTCGACGGTTGCGCCGAGATCATCGCCGCGCGGGGGGGGCGGCGGATCGTCGATTGCGGGAAGGTCGGTCAACGGTGTCCCGCCCGACGCGCGGATCTTGTCGCGCTCGATCGCGTACTCCCGCCGAAAGGCGACTTCGCCGAGTTTGCGAAGAACGTATTTCAGTCGAGCCCGCGCCTTGTTTTCGCGATTGCCGGACCGGTCGAACAGGCGAACCAACGCCTCGGCCACGTCGAGAATCTCCTCGACGGGTACGAAGTCGTGCAGGACGAGAGCTTGTTGCGGCGTCGTGCTCAGCCCGCCGGCGCACATCACCCGGAACCCGCGATTGCCATCGCGCTCGGCCGCGACCAATCCGAGATCGTTGATCGACGCCATGGCGCAGTCGTGCGGGCAACACGAGAGGGCGATCTTGAACTTGCGGGGCAACGCCTGGTCGTAGTCCGCGCGCAGCAGATGCCGAATCACCGCCTCGCCGTACGGACGTACGTCGAACAAGCCCGTCGCACACACGCCCGACAGAGGATCCGCGGTGACGTTTCGAACGGTGTTCCCGCACGCTTCGCGCGTCGTGAGTCCCACTTCGTCCAAGCGGCGGAGTGCAGCTTCCACGCTCGACATCTTTACGAAGTGAAATTGAAAATTCTGCCGTGTCGTGATGTGCCCCTTCGCCTCGGGCGTGTATCGTTCGGCCACGTCCGCGAGCGCGTCGAGTTGCTCCGGCGCGAGAACGCCGAGCGGGATTTTCACCCGGATCATCTGAACGCCTTCCTGACGCTGCCCGTAGACCCCGCGGGTCAGGCGAAACGCTCGGAACTTCTCCGGGGAAATCTCGCCGCGCTCGTATTGCTCGAGAACGGCGACGAATTCGTCGACATCGTTCGGGTCGCTGAAGTGCGGGAGATGAATGGGTCCAGTCATTGGGGGATCTTCAAACGCGGTCGAAACCGCCGTGGTTCACGCCGGCGCGTCGAGCGTCGGTGTGAGGGACGTATCGTTGGCAAGATGGCCTCGTCGGCGTAGCTCGGCGATCACCGCGTCGACGCCTGCGTCGATGCTCACTCGGTCCGTGCGGATTTCGACTTCGGGATGCTCGGGCGGCTCGTACGGATCGCTCACGCCCGTGAAGTTCGGAAGCGTTCCCGCGACCGCTCGTTTGTAGAGCCCCTTCACGTCGCGCGCCATGCACGTCTCGATGGGGGCATTGACGAACACTTCGACGAACGCGTCGGGTGCGAGCGAGCGGCACCACGCGCGCGTCTCGCGGTATGGCGAAATGGCCGCCGTGACCGCGAAGACTCCGTTGCGCTGGAGCAGGTGTGCCACGAAGCCGATTCGCCGGACGTTCGTGTCCCGATCCTCGCGCGAAAAGCCGAGGCCCTTGGACAAGTGCGTGCGCACGACGTCGCCGTCGAGTCGCTCGACCTTGCGTCCCACCGCCCGGATTCGCGTGGCGACGGCTTCGCTCAGGGTGCTCTTGCCCGCCCCCGAAAGCCCCGTGAACCAGACGATGACTCCGTGATTGCTCATGTCCGACGTCAATTGCTGCGCACGTTGATTCGCGCGCCCCTCTGCGCATAGTGTGCGTTGGACCTTGCGCTGAACGGTTTTGGTAAACTAGACAGGAATTCAATATGACGAAGGCGGGCCGTTTGTCAAAGCGAAGGCGCGAGGCACCCGCGGCGTCCGAAGTGGCGCTGGGCGATCTGGCGTCCGGCGACGAAATCGGAGCCGCCGAGCTTACACGCCGCGTGGCCGACAACGTCCGCGCGTTGCGCAAGGACCGTGGCTACTCGCTCGACGATCTCGCGGGGCGCTCGGGGGTCTCGCGCGCGAGCCTGTCGCAGATCGAGACCGCCAAGACCAATCCCACCATCGCCATTCTCTGGAAAATCGCGGCGGGGCTCGGCGTGCCGTTCGCGGGGCTGCTCGGCGAAGAGATCGTGGAACGCGTACGCGTGCTGCGGCGCGGGGACCAGCAGGCGCTTCGCTCGGCCGACGGACGCATGGAAAGCCGCCCGATGATGCCGGCCGGGGCGACACCGAACGTCGAAATGTACGAACTCCGCTTGGCGCCGCGTTCGTCGAGCACGTCGGAGCCTCACGCGAAAGGCACGACGGAGTTTCTCGTCGTCCTGACGGGCCAACTTCGCCTCCGAGCGGGCGACGAAATGTACGACCTGGGAACCGGCGACGCCGTGTTCTTCCACGCCGACGTGCCCCACGCGTACGAGAACCCCGGTCGGGTCGAGTCGCGGTATCACAACGTCATCGTGTACGCGCGGTAGGCAAATGGGGCGGGCGGCGCCTGCGAATCATTTCAGCAAAGTAACGGGTTCGTCGTTCCACTGAATGTCGCCAACGACGTCGACTTCCAATTGCGTCGGACGCGACCCCGCGAATCGTGGCCAGTCTACTGGCCCTTCCACGCCGGCAACTGCTTCATCGCGCGTCGCGCTGCCTCGAGTGCGGCCGCGCGCGGCATTCCGTTGACCTTGACGTACCGCTCGTCGGCCATCCGTTCGACGGCAGCCTCGAACGACAACAACTCCCCAGACTTGTCCGTACAAACGTTGCAATACGGGTTGTCGTCGCGCCGACCGCCGCGATCGTTTCGCGACATCATCGGCGCGCCACAACTCTGACACGCGGGTCCACCCGTCAGGCTCATCGATCCTCCGATCGCACGACGGCAGCCATCGTGACACGCGCCCGAGCGACCGGCCACACGGACGGCTGGTTCGGACGCCCGCCGGCGCGTCCGTGCCTATTGACGGCGCGGCAGTCGGCGTGGGAAAGACCCCGACCATGCGCGTGACCCTCTTGCTGTGCGTCTTCGCTGCCGCCCTCGTGGGGTGCGGAGCGGGCGACTACGGCGACGCCGGCGCGGACCGTCCTTCGCAGCCGATTCGCACGATCAACGTCGACAACACAGGGAACGCAGCGTGTCCGGGAGAGTTGCTCGCGCCTGCGAGCGAAGGTCGCGCGTTCTGCACGCGTCCGCCGCAGTCCTGCAGCCTGACGTCCGCGCCGCCCAACCGTATCCGCTGCGTCTGCACCGGGATGGACGGCGGCATGGGAACGTGGGCATGCACTTTCCAGCAGCCGTGATCGACGGCTGACCTCCGGTGCGCGACGCCGCGCGGCGAACACGCGCTCGCGGGTCTCCTCGGTCCCCGGTTGTGTTGTCCCGTGATCGGGTTACAATCACGTTTCACTTTTTGACGTGGCCCGAGTTGTTCCGCTCGGGCGGGAGACACAATGATGTCGCGCATTCTTCGCGTGATTGCGATCTCGTCTGTCGCGTCGACCGGACTGTTCATGGCCATCGGGTGCGGACCCGAAGACGTTCCGATTCGCGACGGAGGCCGGGACGTCGTACGAATGGACGCTTCCGACGCCCCTGCGATCGTTGACGTCGCGAGCGAGGGAAGTTCGTGCGCGAGCGACTCGGACTGCACGGACGGCGTGTACTGCAACGGCGAGGAACGGTGTCTCGGCGGGCGCTGCCAGACGGCTTCCGCTCGGTGCGACGACCGGCATTCCTGCACGACGGACACGTGCGACGAGGCCATGCACACGTGTGCGCACATGCCCGACCACTCGATGTGCGGCGACATGAACGCGTGCAACGGGATCGAGCGATGCGACCCCGCCGCGGCGGGCGCAAACGCGACGACAGGCTGCACGCCGATCGACCCGATGGGCGTAGTCGATTGCGACGACGCAAACACGTGCACCGTGGACAACTGCGACGCGCGCGTCGGCTGTGTTCATTCCCCCCGCGATCTCGACGGCGACGGACACGTGGATCGCGCGTGCACGGTCGACGGCACGCCCGGTGGCATGGCCGGCGACGATTGCAACGACGGCGATGCCACGACGTACCCGGGCGCGGTGGAAGTGTGCGACGACAATCGGGACAACAACTGCAACGGCAGCGTGGACTACGCCGAAGCGACGTGCCTGCCGCGCAACGACACGTGCGCAAATGCGACGCGCCTACCGGGCCCCGGGACGTATTGGGGATCGACGACGGGGTTGCGCGATGACTACGCGCTCGGCTGCAACGTCGGTGCGTTCGCGGATGCGGTGTTCGAGTTCTCGACGACATCGTCCCAGGACGTGACGATCTCCACGAGTTCCGTGGCCGCCAATGCCGGTGTCGCGCTGCTGCCCGACGGCGATTGTTCGATGGTCACTGCCATTCGCTGCGCTCGCGGAACGGGATCGGTCGCACCATCGTTGCGCGTCCGGTCGCTGCCGGCGGGGCGTTACCGCATCATCGCGGAAAGTGGGAGCGTCCTCGCGGCGTTCCGTCTGACGCTGCGATTCGATCCGCCGACGATGGCGCCGATCGAGGACATCTGTCCACGCGTCGAACCGGCGCCGGCGATCGAGCTGAACGACGGCGTGCCGCACATGGCGACCCTGGGGATGTTGGAAAATGACTACGTGCTTTCGTGCAACCCCTCCGGCACGGGCGGACGCGATGCCGTGTTCCGTCTGACGGTCACGGCGCTCAGCGACGTGACGATCGCAGCCACCGCTCCCCTGGGTGTGACATACGTGTCCTTCCGCAGTTCGCCCTGCACGAACGACGCAAGCGAGCGGCGGTGTTTCACCGGCAGCGGCGGCGTTCCGCCGACCCTGACGCAACGGGGACTCGCGCCCGGCGTATACTGGGTGATCGTCGAGAACTCGAGCGACTCCACGCTGAACGTCCAGGCAATGATCTCGCCCGCGGCGCCGAGGATGAACGGCGACACGTGCCCGGGCGCGATCGTGATGCCCAACGGCCCGACCGTGGTCGTGCCTTCTGCATCGATGCTGCGCGGCTCGGACGTCGGGACGGCATGCGGCACGAGCACGACGACGGGTGCGAACTTCACCGACGCCGTGTTCCAGTTCACGCTGACGGTTCCACGCGACGTCGTTCTGACCGCGCGTGTGCCGACCACGACGGCCACCGTGTACATGCAGGTGATGACCACCTGCGGCGCACGCGGCACCGCGCTCGGCGCTTGCGTGACTGGTGCTCCCGCGACGCGGCGGCTCGCGGGGCTTGCGGCGGGCACGTACTACGTCGTGGTCGAAGCGAGCACGGGCACGATCAGTCCGATACCCGATCTTCAGTTGCAAGTGACTGCGACCGATCCCGCGGCGCGCCCGCCCGTCGAAGCGTGCGGCGGACAAACCTTGCGCACCGACGGCACGATCTTCACGGTCAGTTGGGGAACCACCGGGGCTGCGGGCGCCCTCGCGGCGGGGCCCGATGTGGGAACGTCGTGCGCGTCACGCGGCACGAGCCTCTCGTATCGCGATGCCGTGCTGTCGTACACGCTCGCGAGTCCCATGGACGTCGAGATCACCATCGACCCGCTCGGGTCGCTGATCTATCGAGACGTTCGCACGACCTGCAACGACTTCCTGAGCTCGATCGCAGCGTTTCCCTGCACGAACCAGTCGACGCCCCGTACGACGAGAATTCGCTCGCAGGCCGCAGGAACGTACTTCATCGTCATGGAGACATCGCTCGCGACGCCGCAGCCAACCTCCGTCCGTGTGACCGCCTCGCCCCCGTCCCCGATCGTAACGTACATGGTCACGACCGCACCGGCCGGCGTTGCGTACGTCGATGTGTGCGGGATGCCGATCGCCGGTCGTGTCCTCCCGTCGGGGGGATACGGTGCCACCGCGCCGGTTCCCACGGCTCCGACTCTCTTGCCGTTTCCCATGCGCGTGTACGGCTTGAGCGTCGCCGGACCGCTGACCGTGTCCACGGCCGGGTGGATGTCGTTCAATGCGGGAAGCACCGGCGGAGTCACAGGAGCGATCCCCGCCACCGTCGACCCGAATCTCACGGTGGCGCCGTATTGGCAGTACATGCGCGGCGGGCCAATGGGCATCTGCTCGCTCGCGGCGGGAACTGCCCCCAACCGGCGGTTCATCATCGAGTGGCGCGACCTCGTCGAGCTCGGCAGCGTCGGGCCCAACGCGACCTTCGAAGTGATCATCCACGAAGCGCCTGCGGGCCAGAACAACATCATCGACGTCGTGTACCAACGGATGGATTCGCTGGTGCGCCCGTCGATGACCGCGGGGATCGAGAACGAAGCGGGCACCGCCGGGACGTTGATTCCCGGGCCGTTTGCGGCGCCGCGGATTGTCCGACTGCTCCCGATGCCGATGTGAGTCGGTTGGCCCTCCGGGCCAATTCCCGGTATTCTCACGGGCATCACGTTGCGGCGTCCGGTCGCGCCGCCTCGTCTTTTGCCCGGGAGACGGTCTATGCCTCGCTTGCGCGCGCCTGCAGTTCAACTTCCGTACGCCGCGTTGGGTCTGCTCGCCGTTGCGAGCGCCTGCGGTCCAGAAATCGTAACGCCGCGGGACGCGGGTCGGGATGTCGCATCGGCGGATGCCGCCGACGTGGCGATGATCTTCGACGTGGTGAACGAGTCGGCCTCGTGTCGAAACGACATGGAGTGCAGCGACAACGTGTACTGCAACGGCGAGGAGCGTTGCCTCGGGGGTCGCTGCCAGACATCGCCGCCGCCTTGCGACGATCGGCACAGTTGCACGACGGATACGTGCGACGAAGCGATGCGTACCTGTGCGCACATGCCGGACAACTCGATGTGCGGGGACATGAACGCCTGCAACGGCATCGAGCGCTGCGATCCGACGGCGGCGGGTTCCAGCGCAACGACCGGATGCATGCCGATCGACCCGATGGGGGTGGTCGACTGCGACGACGCGAATACGTGCACGATCGACAACTGCGACGCGCGTGTCGGATGTGTCCACTCGCCGCGCGATCTCGACGGCGACGGGCACGTGGACCGCGCGTGCACGATCGATGGAACCCCCGGCGGTCCGGCGGGCGACGACTGCAACGACGGCGACGCGACGACGTACCCCGGCGCGATGGAAATCTGCGACGACAACCGCGACAACAATTGCAACGGCAGCGTCGACTACGCCGAAACGTCGTGCTCTCCGACGAACGACACCTGTGCGACGGCGACTCGGCTGCCGGGACCGGGGACGTACTGGGGCTCGACGACGGGGCTTCGCGATGACTACCCGCTCGGGTGCAACACCGGCGCGTTCTCCGATGCCGTGTTCGAGTTCACGACGACGGCGGCGCAAGACGTGACGATCTCCACGAGCAGCGCGCTTTCGAATGCGGCCGTTGCACTTCTGCCCGATGGCGATTGCACGATGGTCACGGCGCTGCGCTGCATCCGCGGAACCACCAGCGCCGGTCCGTCCATTACCGTGCGCTCGGTGCCGCCGGGTCGCTACCGGATCATCGCGGAGACCGGCAGCGCCGCGGGTCCATTCCGAATCACGCTGCGGCTCGACGCGCCGACGATGGCGCCGATCGAGGACATCTGTCCCCGAACGGAGCCGAACCCGGCGGTCGAACTCAACGACGGGATGCCGCACATGGCGACGCTGGGAACGCTCGAGAACGACTACACGCTCTCCTGCAACGCAGCGGGAACGGGCGGTCGCGATGCAGTGTTCCGCCTGACCATCACGGCCATGAGTGACGTGACCGTAGCGGCCACGTCGCCTGTCGGCGTCACGTACGTTTCGTTCCGAAACTCCCCGTGCCCGAACGACGCCAGCGAACGTCGTTGCTTTACGGGCTCGGGCGCATCACCGCCGACGATGAGTCAGCGCGGCATGGCACCGGGCGTGTACTGGGTTCTGGTCGAGAACTCGTCGAACTCGACGGTCACCGTACAAGCCATGGTCACACCCGCTGCGATGCCGGCGCCCGGGGACACCTGTCCCGGCGTGGTCGTCATGCCAGGCGGGCCGGCCGTGACGGTTCCGGGCACGTCGATTTTCCGCGGCTCGGACGTCGGCACCGCGTGCGGCACCGGAACGACGACCGGCTCGAACTATAGCGATGCCATCTTCCAGTTCACGATCCCGGCGGTGCGCGACGTCGTCGTAACCGCGACGCGGCCGACGAGTCCGGGCGTTGCCGTACAGATGGAAGTCTTCTCGATGTGTGGCGCGCGGGCTTCGACGCTGGGGGCGTGCGTGTCCGCGGTTTCTGCATCCAGACGTCTCGCGGGGCTTGCGGCCGGGACCTACTACGTCGTTGTCGAGACGAACACCGGCGCCGGCACGATTCCCGATCTGCAACTGACGGTGACCGCGACCGATCCGTCGTTGCGGCCCGCCGTCGAGGCCTGCCCGGGGCAAGTGGCGATGACGAACGGCACGCCCGTCACGATCAATTGGGGTACGACGGGCATGGCGGGCACCATCGGAGCGGGTCCGGACGTTGGCACATCGTGTGGCTCCCGCGGAACGACCGTCGCGTACCGGGACGCGGTGGTTCAGTACACGGTGACCGCACCGATGGACGTCGACATCTCCGTCAATCCGAGCGGTACGCTCGTCTACCGGGACCTGCGCACAACCTGTCTCAATTTCTCCAGCACGCATCCGTCCGTGCCCTGCGCATCCCTGAGTGCCGTGCGAAGCCAGCGGATCCGCGCCCAGCCCGCCGGAACGTACTTCATCGTCGTCGAGACGAGCACGGTGAGTCCGATGCCAACGATTGTGACCGTCACGGCGACCCCGCCGGCACCCGCCGTGATCTATTCCGTCGCTCCCGCTCCAGCCACAGTCATCTGGCGGCACGTGTGCGGCATGGCCGGAATCGCGAGTGTGCTGCCAGGCGTGGACGACGGGACGGCCCCGGCGACGGCGCCGTGGCCGATGCGAGTGTACGGCGCGCCCATCGCGATGGGTGCAGGACTCACGATCGCCTCGAACGGATGGGTTTCGTTCGTCGCGGGCGCGCCGCTCGGCTCCCTGACGGGTATGATCCCGGATGCGTCGTCGTTCCAACCGCATCAGTTGGTGGCACCGTTCTGGAGCGACATTGTTCTCGGAGCGACGGGTGTCTGTTGGGGCTCCATCGGCACCGCGCCGAATCGCCAATTCGTCGTCGAATGGGACGGATGGCGTGAATTCGGCGGGAGCGGCACAGGCTCGTTCGAGGTCATCGTGAACGAAGCGCTGCCGACGCAGAACAACATCATCGACGTCATCTACAACGCGATGGTCGGAATCACTCGCACGGGTGGCTCCGGGATCGAGAACGACGACGCCTCGCTGTTCACGGTCATCCCCGGGCCGCTCACCGCGCCGCGCGCAGTGCGCCTGACCCCCATGCCGATGTAGTAGTCTCCGCGCGCCGATGCGCGCGTCCCGACCGAGTTTCACCGCCGCCGTCGTGGCACTCGGCCGCGCGGTGTATGCGACCGCGCCGCGGGACATCGACGTCGCACGGGACGACGTCGCAAGGCAGCTTCTCCCTTGGCCGCTCTCGTGGCTCGAGCGCCTCGTTCGCGCGCTCGGCGGCGCCAACGCGCCCGTCCGTGCGCTCTTGCACATCGCGTCACTCGGCCTCGTCGACCACGTCGAGCTGCGCACGCTCGCGATCGACGCCGCGCTTCAAGCTTGGATTGCCTCCCACCGCAACGCGCAGCTCGTGATCCTCGGCGCGGGGCTCGACGCGCGCGCATGGCGAATGACTTCGCTGGAGCACACCACGGTGTTCGAGGTCGATCACCCCGCCACGCAAGCGTACAAGCGTGAGCAAATCGCCAGCCGCCCACCGACCGCGCGCGACGTTCGATTCGTGGCCGTCGACTTCGCGCGCGACTTTCTCGACACGGCGCTCGCGCATCCGGGTCACGACGTGGCGCAGCCGACCTTCTGGATCTGGGAGGGCGTCACCATGTACCTGCCCCGCGCCGCCGTCGAAGACACGCTCGCTCGAATCGATCAACGAAGCGCACCCGGCTCGGCCATCGCGCTCACGTACGTTCCGACCGGCGCCATGGACACGATGCCTGTTCTGCGCGTGCTGTCGCGAATCGCGTTCGGCATCCTCGGCGAACCGCTCGTCGGCGTGATTCCAACCGACGACCTCGCGGGTTGCCTTCGAGCCGCGCACTTCGAGCCAACATCCGACGAGTCGGCTGACGAGTGGGGGCGGCGCTTCTGGAACCGCGAGCATCGCCCCTTTCTCGGACCCTTCGAGCGACTCGTTCTCGCGCAACGTGTGTAGCCCGCCGCGGCGGTGCGGGGGTCCAATGCACGAAGCCCCCCCGCGTCGTCGACGCGAGAGGGCTTGGTGGATCGTCTAGATTCCGAAGATCAGCGGCAGATGGCGTTCTCGCAGGTCTGGCCGGACCGGCACTCGGTGCTTCGCTGACACTGCGGATTCTGCTCGAACGTGCTCGTGCACACCATGTCGCTGCCGCACACGTTGAAGTACACATCGCGGCGCATGCACTCGTCGTTGGTGCCCGTCGGACAGGCGATGCGGCAGACACCGTTGCGGCAGACCGAGCCCGCAGCGCAGGGCCTCGTCGCGTCGCAGAACGGCGGGGGGCGGCGATCGTCCACGCGGCAGACGCCGTGATCGCAGAAGCCCGTGGTGCAATCGGTGTCGACGCTGCAGGGCCCCGAGCACGTACCGTTCGAGCAGATCTGACCGCTCGGGCACGAAACGCCGCTGCACGAACCCGCGGGCGTGTCGCAGTGTCCATTCGTGCACGTTTGCCCGCTCGGGCAAGTGACCGCTCCGCCGCAGCCGGCGAGACAGCGACCGTCGATGCAGACCTGTCCGGCACTGCACTGGTTGTTGAACTGGCACAGCGTGCTCGTCGGCCGACACGAACCCGTCACGCAAGACTGGCCCGTGGGACAATCGCGATCGGCCGTGCAGCGGCCGCTCGGTTCGCACTGGTGCGAGCTGGTGTTGCATACGAGCCCGGCGCCCATTCGCGTGCAATCGGCGTCCGTTCCGCATCCGGGCGTGCAGACGTTCCGCGCCGAGTCGCAGTACGAACCCGTGGCACAGCCCGACGTTGGGCACGGCGTCGCCGGCTCCGGTCCCCAGACCGGGCAACCCGAGAGGACGGCGGCGGTCAGCAAGAGGGTCGAAAGTGTCGTGAGTGAAGCCAACCTGCGCATGGGAGCGCCTCCTATCGATCGGACCCGGGCCGGGAAATCAGGGCACGGTCTCCCCAGTATCCAAGCACTTCCCGTGCCGTGCCGTCACGCTGCCGTCAACTCGACGCCATCCGCCCCCTGGGCGAGAGCTCGCGCATTCCAGGCCCGTTCCACCGCCGCGCCCGCCCCCCACCGTGAATGATCGTTCATACCCCCCCTGTGAATCGCCGCGAACGCCGTCCGCGTGCGGGCGCGCACGGGTTGCGGAAAATGCAGATCAATCGACAGCTTCGAAATTCGGATGGTATCGTTTCGACCCGTTTCTGCGCGGGATCTATGGACGTCGCCTGCGAACGCTGCCAGACGGAATACGAGTTCGACGACGCGCTCGTCTCGGAGCGCGGAACCACGGTCAAGTGCACCAATTGTGGGCACCAGTTCAAGATCTACCGGCCGAAAGTCGAAGGCGCCGAGGCGCGCTCGTGGATGCTCCGACGCGTCGACGGGACGGTGATCACCTTTGATAGCCTCGCGGTGCTCCAGAAGTGGATCACCGAGGGGCGGGTCACCCGCACGAACGAACTGTCGCGAAACGGCCAAGAGTGGAAAACGCTCGGGTCGATCGCAGAACTCGAGACGTTTTTTCAACGCGCCAGCGCTGCGGCAAGCGCGAACGCCGCTCGACAGGGCCCCGTTGCGGGTTCTTCCGGTTCCGCGCGCCCACCGCCGCCACCCGTCCCGCGGCCTGGCGGTACGCTGCGGCCACCGGGGGTTCCGGGACACGACCCGAAGGTCGCTGCGGGACTCGCGTCGACGATTCCGCAGCCGCAATTTCCGCTTCCGGGCGAGATGCGCGTTCCGACTCACAACGGCGTCGGCCCGGTTCCCGCGCCCGGCCAACCGCCACCGTCGCCGCAGGTCGCGTCGGGTGCGTTCTCGATGGGACAGGACGAACCGACGCAGAAGGAAGACCGTTACGACTTCGGCGACGCCACGGGCGTGAGCGAACGCTGGCGCGACGGCGACGGAGTCTCCCGCGAGGGTGCCACGCTCCCCGCGCGCCCGGCGGCCGGCGCCGTCGGAGCGCCGCGTTCGGCGGCTGCGATCGGTCCGCCACCGGTGTCTCGTGCGCCCGAGGCGCGGGCACGTTCGCAGTCGAACCCCGCGGCGTCCCGCGGTCGGGTTCGCGGTGACCTCGTCGACGACGCTGCGATCACGACTTCGCAGGACTCCGAAGATTTCGATTTCACTCGCCGGCCTCGCGGCAGCGGAAGCGGCGTTGTGATCGGTGTCGTCGTGGGCGTGGTGATCGCCGGTGGCGGAGCGCTGCTCGCGTGGAAGCTCGGTGCGTTTGGTGGTGGCACCACGGCCGCGTCGCAGCCGAACCCGGCTCCCGGCAGCGATCGAATCAGCGCTGCAGTCGCGCGCGCAGAAGAGTCCGCACGCATCGCCACGCGCGCCGGCTACGAAGACGCGCGCGACCAACTCACGGCGGCGATGGCGAGCGATCCGGACGAAGCGCGGTTGCGCGCGGCGCGTGCGTCCGTTCTCGCATCGCTCGGGGAGCAGTTGCGCCAACGCGCGGAAGATCTCGAAGCTCGCGCGGCCGCGGGTGGCCCCGACGCAGCCACGTTGCGTGCCGACGCTGCGAGCCTTCGTCGCGAGGCTGCCGCGAGCCTGGACCGCACGCGGCAGGACGTGACGATCGCCGACGGCGGCACGGCCCGTGTCACGGCGCCGGCAGACCGCGCACGATTTGAAATTGCCCTCGGAAACTCCGCGCGCGTGCTCGGCGATTCGTCGATTGCGCGAAGGCACTTGGACGCCGCTCGAACGGCCAACGCCGGCTCCGAAGCCGACTTGCTCGCCGCGCTGCTCGAGCGCGATGCGAACGATCTCGATCGCGCGGCGGAGCACTTGCGCGCGGTGACCGTCTCCACGGGAACGGCGATCCGCGCGCGGCTCGCGCTCGCGAGACTACTCGCCGGACGCGGCGATGCGACCGGCGCACGCGCCGAAGTCGATGCAGTCTTGCGTGAGCGAGCAGGGCACGAGGATGCGCAGGGACTCGTTCAAGCCATCGAAGGCGGCTTTGCACCGTTCCGGCGGAACGGCGCCGTCTTGGTCGCACCGATCCAACCCGTTCCTGTCGCGCCGACCGCGGTGGACGCGGGGAGCGTTGCCATTCTTGCACCGCCCGTTGCGGCGAGCGACGCGGCCGCCGCGACGCCGGGAGGATCTCCTACGGGCGGCGGGTCGTTCGCCGGGCGCAGCTACGACGCGCTCGTCGCGGAGGGCACGCGACTGCAAGAGCGTGGACAACGGGACCGCGCGCGGATGGCGTTTGATGCCGCACTCGCGTTGCGATCCGACGGAAGCGAAGCGATCACGGGTCTCGGGTTCGTCGAACTCGACGGTGGCAGCGCGTCCGTGGCGATCTCGCATTTTCGGCGCGTGCTCTCGATCAACCCGAGATACAGCGAAGCCTTCATCGGGCTGGGCGAAGCGTACGGACGGCAAAGCAACTGGGACGCGGCGTTGCGCGCGTATCGCGAGTACATGAGCGTGAACCCGAGCGGTTCGCACGCCCGCATCGCGCAGCAGCAGATCGAGCAGATCGAGCGACGTCTGGGTGCGGGCGGAAGCACGGGCACGTCGTCGCCGCCGACGGGGAGCGATTCATCGAGCGGCACCGGCGGCACGGGAGGCAGCGGGGGAACGGGCGGCAGCGGAACCGGCGGCAGCGGGAATGGAACTGGCGGCAGCGGAACCGGCGGTAGCGGAACGGGCGGCAGCGGGAGCGGCTCGTCGGGATCGAGTGGATCGCCGTCTCCGAGCGGGTCGTCGACCGGAACGAGCGGCACGTCGGGAACCGGGAGCACGGGCAGTTCTCCGAGCGGCGCGGGGTCGTCGGGCGGGGGCAGCGGTCCACCACCGACCGGCGGCGGGAACTGAACGAGAGGGGGATTTCACTTGGCCACTGCTGTGGCGCTCGAAAACGAAGACGTCGATCTGTTCGACATCGAAGCGCCGTCGCCGCTGCCGCGCATCGCGCGCGCGCGTGACGGCGGGGAGACGGACGCGATCACACGTTGTGAGCGAACCGTCGCCCGGCTCGACGCCGACGGCGCCGCCGCGGGCGATCGTGCGACGGCCCGCATCGAGCTGAGTGAAGCATGGATGCGCGTGGGTGCGGTCGCACCGGCGCTCGAGGCGTCGCGTCAGGCTGCCAATCTCGCCGCGAGCGATCCTCGGGTGCTCGGTCACCTTGCAGATCTTCTCGCGCGAAGTGGATCGCACCGCGAGGCCGCGACCGTTCTCGAGCAACTCGCGCAGACGAGTTCCGAACCCGCGGCGTGGCTGACGGCTGCCCGGGCGCTCGCACGCGCCGAGAGCGACGAAGAACTCGAACGGATCCTCGACGCCGCCTGCGAGCGGTTTCCCGAGTCCGCGGTCGTTCGCGCGTTCTCCGTCGACGCCGCTCGGCGAAAGCCCGGCGACGCGAAGCTGCCGGTGCGACTGGCGCAAGCGCTCGTTCACGCACGCTCGCGCAACGACGTCGACGCAGCGCGACGGCTGGCGCTGGACGCGTGGCTCGAATCGCAGGCCGCGAGCGGCGCGCGAGACGTCGTCGATTTGCTCATGGCGCTCGGTCACCCGCATGCGGCACAGGCGGTCGCCGTCGACGCCGCGGCGCGAACGATTCAGCGTAGCGAAACGGCGGAGACGGCGGCACTGCTGCAAATGGCTGCGCACACTACGGAGTCCACGAGCGACGCCGGCGACGCGACGGCTCTCCTGGCGGTCGCGGCGTTGTTCACGCGCGAGGCAGCGGTTCGGGACCGGTCGCGCGATCTGTTCGCGGACTCGGGTCGCGACGTCGACCTCGCAGCGCGCCTGCGGATCGACGCCCGGCGCGAGCGCGAGCCAACGCGCGCCGCGGCTGCGTGGAAAGGCGTAGCGCAAGTCGAACGCCGATTCGACGTCCCACGCGCGGCGATGGCACTGGGCGAAGCCGCGGCGTTGCAACCCGACGACCCCGAGACGCTCGCTGCGCTCTCGGCACTGACCGACACGCCCGAGGGTCTCGCCGCCGTGTGCGACAGCCTCGCGTGGGCGACGCGCGCCGAACTCGGAGATCTCACGGCACGCAGAGAACTCCTGGCGCTGCGTGTCGAATTGGAATCACGCACCGACGACGCGGCCGGCGCGCTCGACGCCGCGACCCGCGCGTGGAAATCGGGTCTCGAGTCCGCGCATGCGTCGGTCCAGAGGTACACCGAGCACGCGGACGATTTGTACGAACGCGCGGAATCCGCGCTCCAGGCGTTGGAGTCGCCAGACGCCTCGAATCGCCCGGAGGCGCTCCAGCGCTTCCTTATGCTCGTCGCGCGCGCGCCGGGCGCCATCCGCGATCTGGCTCGGGCTTCTCATGTGCTGGGACCCGTTGCTGGCACCGATGGCGGCGCGGCGGCCCTGTGGCTCCGGCTCTGCCGGCGCCTTGGCGACCGGAGCACGCTCGTCGGGGCACTCCGGCGAATCGCGACGCGGTCGACGGTGCGACTTTCTCGTGCGCGCGCCGCCGTCGAGCTGGCCGAGTTTCTCGATCAGTCCGAGCCGGAAGCCGGCGCGGCGTTCGAGGTTCTCGAGCAGGTGCTCGACGAGCAGCCGGATGCCGTCGACGCCGTCGCGACGCTCGTCGCGCTCGCGGAGCACTCGACGGATCTCCGCGTGGACCGCGCCGCGATCGCCGCAATGTCTCGCGCCGCACACGATCCGCGCGCGCGCGACCTGCTCACGCGATTGTCGGGTGCGGAAGTCCAGGGACCGTCGCCGCTCGCCAGTCTTGCGCGCGTACTGGACGCCGCACCCACCGCCAAGGATCGGGTCGAAGCGCTGCGTGCGTGGCGACAGTGGCTCGGCGACTCGCCGTCGCTGCTCGCGCGTCTCACACGCGCACTGATGGCGGCCGGCGCCGAAGCCCGAGAGAGTGCGGAAGTCGCCCGCAGCTTCGCGACGGCGTGTCCGATGAGTCCCGAGGCGACGATTGCGTGGTTCGGAACCGCGGGTGTCGTCGGCGATCCACAGCAGATCGCAGACGCCGCGATTGCGACGCTCCACGGATTGACCGCCGCTCGGGATGCCGCGCACATCGCGAAGGCCGCGCTGACACGGCTGTTCTCGACGGGGGAAACCGCGTTGGCCCTCCGCGTCGCGCGACAGACTGCGACCGTGCTCGGGCTGGCAGATCGCGGCCTTCGTGCGGCCGTCGTGGACTACGTGCAGCGTCAAACCGACCCAGACGCGGCGATCGAGTTGCTCGAGGCCGCGGTGGCGGGGGCGGCTGGACAGGCCGGCGAGCAGGCGGCGGCCCTGCGCTCCGTGGCGCGCTGGTGTCGCGAGCGCGGCGACGCGACGGGCGAGTCGTACGCGTTGCGACGGCTCGTGGCGCTCGTTCCAGGCGACGGGGAAGCGCTGGGACGGCTTTCCGAGCTGCTTGCCTCGTCGGGAGACCTGCAATCGCTCGCTCGCACGCTGGCCCTGCAGGTCTCCGCCGAATCTCAACCCGAGCGCGCCCGCGCGGCATGCCTTACGCTCGCCGCAGTTCACTTCGCGCTCGGCGAACGTGACGTCGCGATCGTGACACTCGACCGCATGGTCGACCAACACGACGACCCCACGGTCCAAGCCGACGCGATGCGCGCGCTGCTCGCGATGAACGAGCACGAGGCGGCAGTGACCCGGCTGACCAAATGGGCCGAGAAGGCCGAGGATCGGCGCGTGGCCGTGCAGATGTACCGCGCGGCGGCGCTCATCGTGCGCTCGCGCGGCAGTGACCCGGCGCGTGCCATCGTCATGCTCCGCGCAGGGCTCACGCGCGAACCAGAGTCTCCTGACCTGTTGCTGTTCGCCGAAGACCTCGCGACCGAGAACCAGATCGTCCGATCGATGCTGGCGATCTACAGCGATCTCGACGCGGCGGCCGCCGGAGAGCACGGTCGCCGCGCATTGGCGTACCGGCGCGCGGCGTTTCTCGAACGCGTCGGCGAGACCGACGAAGCGCTCGCAGGGTTCGTGGCGCTTTTCGAGCGCGCTCCGGTCGTGGGCGCAACGCTCAGCGCGATCGATCGGCTCGCACAGAAGACCGGACGACTCGACGTCGTCGTTGCGTGCCATCGCCGCCTGGCGGAAACATCGCCCGGGAGTGACGGAAAAGTGCGTCACCTGCTCGCCGCTGCGGCCATCGCGCGGGATGGACTGCACGATCGCCGCGCCGCGCTCGAACTCACGCTTCTCGCGCACGACGAGCGTCGTGACGCGGAGACCACCCGCGCAGTCATCGACGCCGCCGGCGCGCTGCGCGCGCTCGATGCCCAAACGTTCCGCAGCGCCGTCGAGACCGTGTTCGATCGGACGATGGAAGTCGCGGCCGAGGTATGGGATGACGAGCGCAAACGCGATCTGGCCCTGCGCGCCGCGGAGATCGCCGCGACCGAGCTGATCGATCCCGCGCGCTTCACGGCCGCGGCGCAACTGTTCGTTCAGGCGACCGAGGATCCCGCCAACGTGCGCGGACCGCTCGAGGCGATGGTCGAACGCGTCGGGGCCGCGCAGGGAATCCGCGACGCACTTCATCGCGTGCTTGCGCCGACCGCTCCGGCGCGAAGCGTCGCGGGCGATGGGAGCGTGCCGTCGTCAGCGGGTTCGAATCTGGTGGTGACTCGGCCGCCGCCCGCGGTCGCGGCTCCGGACGTCGTGCGGGCACTCGCAGAACTGGCCAAGAGCGGACGGCCCGCCGATGCAATCCGACGTGCACGCGAGGAACTCGTTCACCGCGACGAGGACGCTCTGCGCGTGGCCGCCATCGAAATCGCGCGCGAGTCGGGCGATGCCGCGGCGGAAGTCGAGTTCATCGACCAGCGTCTCGGTCGGACACTCGATTCGCAGCAGCGAAAGCCGATGATTCTGCGCTCCAGTGAATTGCTCCGCACGGCACTCGGCCGTCCGGCGGACGCGCGGCGGCTGCTGGACGTTGCGCTCGCGGCCGAACCCGACGACGACGACATTCTCCGCGGTGCACATGACGCGGCGGAACACGCGGGGGACTGGCCCGCAGTCTCCGAGCTGCTCGCGCGACGAATCGCTCGCGCGACCGACCGCGCCGAAGCACGTGCGCTCCGACTGCACCGGGCGGCAGTGCTCGAGCAGCGGTTCACCGACGTCGCGGGGTCCATCGCCGAGCTGGACGCGATTCTCGAAGACGAGCCCGCGCACCGCCCCGCGTTGCGGTACCTCGCGGACTTGCACCTTCGCGAAGAACGTTTTCGGGACGCCGGCGAGTGCTTCGCACGGGCCGCTGCGACCACCCCCATGCGCGCGGAGGCTGCCGACCTGTTGTCCATGGCTGGCGATGCGTTCGCGCACGGCGCAGACTTCTCCGCGGCGGAGGCCCAGTACAAGCGCGCGCTCGACCTCGATCCGCGCGCGGGCCGCGCACTCGAGGGTCTGGTCGCCGCGGGTCGTCGTGGGGGACGTCTCGAAGACGTCGAGAGAGCGCTCGCACAATTGGCCGAGGATGCGACGCACGATCGCGATCGGGTGGCGTTGCGGGTCGCGGCGGCACGTGCAGCACTGGACGCCGGCGCACTCTTCCGCGCCAAGGGACATCTAGACGCCGTCCGACGATTTGCCGATCCAGCGGAAATCGCAGACCTCGACGCCGTGCTGCAAGCCGCTCGCGACGCCGATCGCCCGATCTCGCAGACGCGAATGCCCGCCGTGCGCGGCCCCGTTTCGAGCGCAACCGACGCAGCGAACGCGTCGCGCGGCGCCGAGAGCCGATCCGCGACCGCCAGCCCGATCGACGACGCTGCGCAGGCGATCGCGAGCGACGCAGGCGCGCGCGAAGTGCCGCAGACCATCGACCCAGCCGCGGAGACCATCCCGCCGATTGCTCCGTCCGCGTCGAGTGACGAACACCCGTCGGCGGCGGCCATCCCGCTCGCGCGCACAAAGTCTCGAAGCGTGACGCCGCCGCCCGTCCCGAGCACGGGCGTCCGCAGGATCATCACACCGCGGCCCGTCGCAATTTCCGTCCCTGCGCCGATCGACGCGGAGGTGAGCGCGCCACCCGAGGTCCCGACGGGCACCGAGCCCGAGGCGTTCGTGCATCTTTCCGAAGCCGAGCTGCGCGACGCCGCGGCGACGGGCGACGACGGCGCGCTGCAAGCGTTGGCAATCCGCCTTGCGCGAAACGATTCCGGGCGTGCCGAAGCAGCACGACTGCAGCGTCAGCGGTTTCAGCAGGACCCCACACGCGTCGAAGCGCTCGAAGCGCTCGTGGGCCTCTACCAGATGCAGGGGATGAGCGGCGAGGCCCGCGGCATCCGCGCGATCATCGACGTACTGTCGCGTCGTTCGGCGAGCGTCACGCCACCGGATCTGCACGGCATTCCCGACCTTCCCGCCGATGCCGCGGCGCGAATGACTCAGCCGCCCGAGCACAGCATCGTCGCCGACGTCGGGGCGATGCTGTGGGAGGCGCTTGGCAACTCACTCAAGCGCGACATCTCGTCGTATGGAGTCACAGGAGTCGACAGGATTGCCGCGAACGCACCGACCGACGTTGCGCGGATGTTCGCCTCGGCCGCGCGAGTGCTCCAAGTGCAGCGCGTCGCATTGTTCGTGCGCAATGAAGTCGCTGGCGGCGCGCTGCCGGCGCGCACACAGCCGCCGTCCGTGATTCTCGCGGCAGCGCTCGCGGCGGATACGTCCGTTTCCCGGTTCATGCTCGCGCACGCGCTCGAGGCAACGCGACCGAGCTATGTCCTCGTCTCTACGCTCGACGCCGAGACCGCCCAGCACGTCGTCCGCGCTGCCCAGGTCGCATTCGGCACTCCCGACAGCATGAGCGGAACGCCCTCCGGCACCGCCCAGATCGCCCGCGAACTCGTCTCGGCCATGGCGCCGCGCACGCAGCGTCGCGCGCAGGAACTTCTCGCCGAGCTCGACCGACTCGGGCGACCGTTCACGTACGAATCGTGGCTGAATCTCTCCGAGTGCGCGCGAGTTCGCGCGGGATTGCTCGTGTCGGGTGAGTTCGAGATCGCCGCGCGCATCGTCGTGTCGCGCCATCGACCGACCGGCGGCGAACCCGATGTTCTCGGCGCACTCGCGTCGGTCGAGCCGCTCCGCGATCTCGCGAGATTTGCGGTGGGTGAGCAGTATCTGCTGTCGCGCTGGCGTCCCGACCAGATCGTTCGTCCTCGCCGCTGACCGACCGAAACGCACGAGAGCGCGCGACGGGCGCGCGGCAGCACCGGCAGCGAGCGCGACTACTGCGTCACGATGTCGTCGCCGGTTTCGCGCACCCGGTCGGATCCCCACGAGCGAATGCGAACGCGCGCGCCCAGACACTCGACCGCGAACGGCGAGCCCCAGGCGTCTGTCTGCATGGTCAATGGATCGAAGCCCGAGCTCGGCACCCGTGCGAGATCCTCGAGCCTCGGACAGTTCGTTCGCGCGTTGCGTTCGATCCGCCAGAAGCCAATCGCCGCCCGAAGTGCCGTCATCGTCGCTCGCGTCCGATCTGCCTCGGGACCGACGGGCACTCCGTCTGCGCTTCCGGAGTCCGCCCACGGATCGGGCGGACCGATGGTCGCGGCCGTCTCCGCGGCAACGTCGGCGTCTGGCGTTGCGTCGACGGAAACCGCGTCACGCGACACGGCGTCGAGTGCACGCGGCACCGCGCGGACCGCGGGCCGCGGCGCCACCCGGCGACAGCCCGTCGTCGAAAATGCGCACAGCGCAACCAGCACGCCGAGGGTGCCGCGCACGATCAGGCAGGCGACATTTCGTCGTTCAACCGAGCGAGCACGGCGTCTCGCGCAGACCACAACCCGTCCGCGATGGAATCCGGAACGCTGTCTGCGACGATCGAGATCGCTTCGTCCACGTCGAATTCGATCGGACGGGCGCGCCGGTGCTTGAGCGCCGAAAGATAGGCGCCTTGCACGACCAGTGTCATCGTCAGCTCGCCCACGAGCGACGAAAGTACGCGAACCTCGTTCAACAGATCGGGGTCGCGCCGCACGGGTTGTTCGCGAAAAGTGTCCGTCGCTGCCATCGACATCGTCATAGGGGTAGAGCCTCCGTGAGACTCACCCTGTAGACCGCTCGCAGACGGCGTCCAGTTTCCTACAGACCCATCAGCTTCGCGACGTAGTACCGCATCGTCTCGGTCGTCCCACCGCCGATGCGGAACAACCGCGTGTCTCGCCACGCGCGAGCGATCCGATACTCCTCGAGGTAGCCCCAGCCGCCGTGGAACTGCAGCACAGTGTCCGCGACTTCGCTGATCACGTCGCCCACGAAGATCTTCGCCATCGAGATCAGCTTCGTCGTCTCGAGCGACAGTTGCGTCTTCTGTACGTACTTCTCGTCGTTGTATGCATCCGCCGCGCGATACGTCAGGGCCTGTCCTGCCTCGAGTTTCGTCGCGAGGTCCACGAACTTGTGCTGCCACAGCTCGCGCTTGCCGATAGGCTTGCCGAACGCAACGCGATCTCGCCCGTACCGAATGCCCTCGTCGAGCGTCAGTCGCGATCCCGAAATGCTCGACGCCGAGGCGATCAGCCGCTCGCTCTGGAAGTTTTGCATGAGGTACAGAAACCCCATGCCCTCTTCGCCGAGCAGATAGCGCTTGGGAACGCGGACGTTGTCGTAGAACAGCTCCGCGGTGTCGCTCGACCAGTTTCCGATTTTCTTGAGCTTCTTGGAAACCTGGAAGCCCTTGAGATTCGTCGGAACCAGCAAGATCGAGATCCCCGCGTGCCCGGCGTCCGGATCGGTCTTCACCATCAGCGTGATGAAGTCCGCGCGCGTGCCGTTCGTGATGAACGTCTTCTGACCGTTGATCAAGTAGTCGTCGCCGTCGCGCTTGGCGGTCGTTCGAATCCCCGACACGTCGCTGCCCGCGCCCGGCTCGCTCACGCCGATCGCGGCGATCTTCTCGCCCCGAAGCGCCGGCTTGAGGAACTCCTCGATCTGTTCCTTGGTCCCGAGATCCGAAATGCACGGCGTCGCCATGTCGCCCTGCACGAGCATGGCCATCGACACGCCGCCCGCGCCGCATCGAGGAAGTTCCTCGGCCTTGGCGATCGAAAACCAGTAGTCCCCGCCGCCGCCGCCGTGCTCCTCCGGATAGTGCGCGCCGAACAGACCCAATGCGCCGGCCTTCTCGAACACCCAGCGCGGAAACAACTCGTCGCGTTCCCACTCGTCCATGTTCGGGAACAGCTCTTTCTCGCAGAACGTTCGAACCGATTTGCGAAACTGATCGTGCTGTTCGGTAAAGTGCGTCTGCATGTCGTCCTCGCTCGTGCGTGGGGGCCGCTCACACTGAATGACCATTCAGTTTGTACGCGCGCGAAGGACCGATGACAAGTCCCGAACGGTCCGGTACCACTCGCGCATGGGCAAAGCGCTCGTGACCGGTGGTGCGGGGTTCGTCGGGTCGGCCGTCGTGCGGCAACTGCGCGAGAAGGGACGAAGCGTTCGCGTGTTGCTCGAACCCGGCGCGAGCCGTCGCGGGATCGACGGTCTCGACGTTGAAGTCGCGGAGGGCTCGGTGCTCGATCGGCGCGCCATGGACCGAGCGCTGGAGCAATGCGACGTGCTCTACCACCTCGCCGCAATCTACAAGCTGTGGATGCCCGACGCGACGAAACTCTGGGACGTCAACGTCGAGGGCACGACGAACGTGATGCTCGCCGCGCGTCGAGCCGGGGTGCGCCGCATCGTGCACACGAGTTCCACGGTGACGGTGGGATTGTCCGAGGACGATCGCCCGAGCACCGAGGCTGCCGCGTTCAACCACTTTGATCTCGCCGCGGATTACATTCTGTCCAAGTATGTGAGCGAGCGGTGCGTGTTGCGGTTCGTCGAAGACGGAATGCCGATCGTCATCGTCAATCCCGGCTTGCCGTTCGGCGAGCGCGACTATGCGCCGACTCCCACGGGAAAACTGATGCTCACGATCCTTCGCCGCGAAGTGCCCGTGCTGGGCCCCGGTGGGTTCAGCGCCATCGACGTGGACTTGTGCGCTCGCGGACACGTTCTTGCCGAAGAGCGCGGGCGTGTGGGCGAGCGGTACGTGCTGACGGACCACAACATCACCGGCGCGGAATTCGTTCGTACCGTGGGAGAGGTTGCTGGCGTGGCCGTGCCGACGATGTACGCGCCGGCCGCGTTGGGTCGGGCCGTTGCCTGGGCCTGGGAAACGTGGGCCGATCGCGTGAGCCACCGTGAGCCGCCGGCCACGCTCAAGGCCCTGGAGTACGCGCAGCGCAACGCGTGGTTTTCGCCGGACAAGGCGCGGAACGAACTCGGCCTCGGCACGGTGCCGCTCAGGGAAACGATGGCGCGCGCCGCTGCGTTTTTTCGCGCGGAGGGTATGGTCTGACGGATCGCGCTACGGCGTTCGCGGTCCGACGGGAGGCGAGGGCGGGAGCAGATTCGGATTGGCGATGGCGGGCGCCGCCGAGTTGCCCGGCGTGTCGTTGCGTCGCGGCACACGATCGGCCGGATCGAACGGGGGCACATTCCCCAGATCCTGGGTCGGCCAACGCACTTGCTCCACCCGCTCTTCGTGGATCTCGGGATTCGCGCGGGCGCGCAGCCCCTCGATGAACTCTCGCTCGCGCCTCTCGCGTCGCTCGCGCACGAGCCGTCCGCGAATCGATGCCGAGACTCCCGGCTCGTCGAGCGCGCGATTGAGCGCCGGACGAATTCCCGTCAACACGGCGAGCGCGAATCGCCCGTCGCGCGTTGCCACGGGCGGTGTCACTTCCATCTCGCGCTGCAACGCGAACGCCGCCGCTGCCACCGCCGGGTCCACAGCCTGATCGCCCGTCCCGCCGCCTTCGCGACGGAAGTAGAACAAGTCGCCTTCGTGCTCCCGGGTTCGGGCATCGACGGAGCGTTCCCGCACGAGGGTCTGCACGCGGCGCATGTCGCCCCGCGCCGCCCGCGCGAGCACGGCGACGGCGTCCGCGCTCGCGCGATCCGTCAGTACGATCATCGTGGCCCGACGAAATTCCGGCTGCTGGAAATCCTCGACGTGCGCTTGATAATACGCGCGAACGTCGGCGTCCGAGATCTGGTCGGCGCGGATCGAATCGAGCACCTCGATCTGTTGCACTCGCTGCGACAGGATCCGCCGGATGGCAGACGACACGTCGGGCTGACGGTCGACGCCACGGCGCCGCGCTTCCTGTGCGAGCAGCAGCGTACCGATCATGTTTTCCAGGAACTCGCGTTGGCGTTCCGGCGCGCGATAGGCCGCGCGCACGGGCGCAGGCGCTTCGTTGAGCAGGTCCTCGAACTGGCCGACGGTGATGGTCGTATCGCCCACGCGCGCGACCAACTGAGCGCGGCGCTGAGTGTCGGCGGGCGAGCGCGCAGCATCTTGGCCGCCGTCCGTCGCGACAACCATGCGCGACGCGTCACGACCGCTGGCCGCGGACGACGGGCGGCCGCCTTGGGCAACCGCTTCCGACGGCGCCCATGCGAAGGCGCAGACGAGAAGAACCGATCGCAATCGTTGGGGCGCGTGCACGCTCCGTGCGTCACACGCGGGCGGGTGCGGCGTCAAGGGGGAGGAGGTTGGCAGACCGGGGGGTGGTCGGCCGACCCGTCGCTTGGACTAGGCCTGCGCGACGGAATTGTCGCGGCGGAGGACCGAACCGCCCGGAACGCCTCCACCGATGCGGTACACTGCCGCGCGACCCGTAATGAGCGTCAGGCGAAAACCACCGGTGCTCGACGTCGTCACGCTGGCGCGGCCCGCGGCGCCGCGCGCGTCGGGCGAACGGATCGCCGATCGCTACGAACTCGTCGATCACTACGGATCGGGACCGTTGGGACACACCTACCGTGCGCGAGCCGATGGCGGTCACAGCGTCGCACTCAAGATCCTCGCGCACGAACTCGTCCCGACGTCGGCCGAGCGCACCGCACTCCTGACCGATCTCTCGAAGCTGCGCGACCGCGAGATGCCCTGCATTGCAGTCCCCATCGATTTCGGAATCGATTCGGGAGTCGCCTACGTCGTGAGCCATTGGGTGGCCGGGAAATCTCTCCGCCGGGTGCTCGGCGCGTACCGCGACGCGGGGCGTGGCATTCCACCCGTCGAAGCGTACGGCGTGCTCGAGGGCGTCGTTCGAGCCTTGCGACAGCTGCACACGGTGTGCGCGCACGGCGCGATCTATCCCGAGAACATCCAGATCAGCCGCGACGGTCGCGTCATTCTCACGGACGCCGGAATCGCGGGCGCGGTCCCGCACGCGCGCTTCGTCGAACACCTGGAGCGATTCCCGGACGTGTTCGGATACATCGCACCCGAAATTCGTGCGGGAAAGTCCCCGAGTGCCGGCGCGGATCTGTTCGCGCTCGGAGCCTTGGCGTCCGAGCTTCTCGCAGGCGATCCTGCGGCCGCGACCGCGGGAATCGCAGGCGCGATGATCGAGAATGCGACTCCCGAGATCGAAGAGGCCCTGCGCGGACTGACGTCGATGAAAGCGTCGCGACGGGCGGGCGCGCTGCCGAAGCTTCTCGAGAGCCTGTCGAAGCTCGTCGGACGGCGCAGTTTGCCCATCACCTCGGCGCTACCCAGACAAGTCGCGCGCACCGAGGTTCACCCCGTGGCCGGTGCGGACGTCCCACGCTCGCGGCGCGCCGCAAGGCGAACGTGAACGCACACTCAGTGCGGGGTCGGTGACATCGTCGCGTCGAGCAACGGCGGCGTCGCAGCTGGAGCGGATCCGTCCGTTCCTTCCACCTGGTTCGACGCGTCGACAGTGAACGTCGACTCGTACGCCACGAGGCCGTAGCGATTGCGTCGGCCGCGGTTCGCCGACGCAGTCCCCGCGCTGCGAAACAAGACCCCCGCGAACCCGGCGCTGTCCTCCAGCACGTTGTCGGCGAGTTCGATCGCGATCGGAGGCGCGTTCAGATGCAACGCATCCCCGATCCGAACGGCGCGTGCTGCAGCGCGGAACTCGACGCTTCGAGTGTGGCGAATCGTGGTTCCGTTCATTCTCGCGACGGCCGCGGACCCCACGCACGCTACGCCGGCCCCTCCGCTGTCCTCGATCAGACACGTGTCGATCACTCGCGCAAGCGCGCCGTCGCCGAGCCACACGCCCACGCCGCCGTTGGACGCGATGACCGTGTGATGCAGCTCGACTCGCACCCCGGTGCCCGCTGCGAAGACACCTGATCGCGCGTTGCGTGCACTCACGCCGAACGTCATGCGCCGAACGCCCTCCGTCGCGGAGTCGAGCACGAGCGAGGCGCCCTGCACGACGACGAAGCCGTCGCCACCTTCGCCGTCGGGAGCCGCGACCGTGTCCGTGACGTACGTGTCGTTGACCGCAGCCACGGCTCCGTCCTCCAAGCGCAATCCCGCGCCGGTGTTCCGCTGCAGCGCGAGATCCGTCACTTCGCTGTCGCCGCGGTCGTTGCCATGCATCACGATGCCCTCCCGACCGCTGCCGATGATCGAGCCGCCGTGAATCGTCAAGTGACTCGCGCGAGCCGACACGCCCTGCGCACCCGCGCCGTCGACGCGGAAACCGGTCAGAATCGCGTCCGCGTTCGGTCCGACGACGAAGCCGATCGTCGCCGGTCGCAAGACCGTGACGCGCTGAACGTCGATCGTTGCGTGTTGCACTGCGAGCCCGACCCCGGCGTCTTCGATCGTCACTTCGCGCAGCCAGAGGGTCGATTCGTCGCTCACACGCACCGCAGGCACGGTCGCAAACCTCGTGTCGCGCGCGGCGACCAATCGCGTGCGCATGATGCGGGCGTTGGTCCGTCCGTTGCGAAAATCGAACGCGGGCTCCTGCGAGGGAAAGCGCACGATCGAACCGTCGAGCGACGCGCCGCATCCGCGGATCTCGACGCCGTTCGTGAATGCAATGGTCCCGAGGATCGTGTGCGTACCGCGGGACAGCAGGATCACGTCGGGCCGCGGAGTCGACGCGACGGCTTGCTCGATCGTGGCAAACGCACGGTCTCGCGTCCCGTCGCCGCCCGGGGCAGCGCCGCTGCGAACGTACGCCAGTTGTCCGCGCAGGTCGGCAATGTCCGAGTAGTCACCGTCGCACGAGAGTTCCTGCGCACCGAGGGTGGCGCAAACGAGGGAATCGTCGGGAAGGCGTAGCGGCGTGGCCGGCGGAGTGCATGCAGGCAGACCCCCAGCATCGGCTCCTCCGTCGGGTCCGGTGGAACGGCCGCACGCACACGGCAAGAACAGCGACGCCGCGATGCTCGCACGGAGCGTGCGCGACGCAGTGTTCGTCCGCGACGCAAGCGTGCGCACTCGGAGCATCGTGCAAGTCTGACGCGGCACGATGGCCCGGCGCAACGCCGCGGCCGTGCCGTAGGTCTTGACGCAGCCGACGTCGGCCCAGCAGTCTACGGCTCGATGGCTCGGCATCCCAGCGGTATCCGCGAACAAATCTTGGACGCGGCGGTTCGCGTGCTGCGCGAGTCCGGCGTGAAACACCTCGCGCAGACGCAGGTCGCGCGCGCTGCGGGCGTGCCGCAAGGCCATCTCACGTACTACTTCCCGCGGAAGCTCGACTTGATCGCTGCCGTCGCACAGCGGTTCGTCGAGATGCTCGCGGAAGACTTCCGGGTGTTCGTCGCCGAGGCGGGCCCGACATTCCATGACGATCGCTGGCGCGCAGGCGCACTCGCGTTTGCAGGTCGACTCGCCAAGGATCGCGAGCGGACCCGAATGTTGCTCGGTCTGATCGTCGAGTCGGAGAACGACCCGGCCTTGCGCGAAGTGATCGCGCGGCACGCGCAGATGGTGCGAGCGCTTCTCGCGGGGGCGTTGGAACTGCCCGAAGACGATCCAGACGTGGACCTCTTGCTCGCCACGCTCTGGGGCATCGGATTGCAGCACTTCGTGTTCCGAACGACGAGACCGGACAGTCGCACGGACGAGATCCTCGACCGACTCAAAGCCACGCGAGGATTGATCCAGCGCCGCCCCGAGCACCCCGTTGCCGCCCCGCCGACGCGCACCGCGCCGCCGGCGGAGAAGCCGCAATGAACGAACAGCTGACGCCGTACCAGCGCCGCTTGTTCGTGTTTCTCAGCGTCGCGACGTTTTTCGAGGGCTACGACTTCATCGCCCTCGCGCAGATTCTTCCGAACCTTCGCGCCGACCTTCACCTGTCCCGCACCGCGGGCGGGCTTCTGGTCACGGTGATCAATCTCGGCACCGTGTTCGCGTACGCCCTGGTTCGGTACGCCGACCGCATCGGCCGCCGACGCCTGCTGTCTCTGACTATCGCGGGGTACACACTCTTTACGTTTCTGTCGGGCGTGGCGCCCAACGTGTACGTCTTCGCTGCGTTTCAATTGCTCGCACGGATCTTTCTGATCGGGGAATGGATCGTCAGCATGGTGTACGCCGCGGAGGAATTCCCCGCCGCACGCCGGGGCATGGTCATCGGCGTGATTCAGGGCTGTTCGAGTCTGGGTTCGATCGTATGCGCGGGCGTCGCACCATTGCTCTTGCACACCGCGTACGGCTGGCGCTCGGTGTACTTCGTCGGCGTTGTTCCGCTCGTACTCCTCGCGGTGGCGCGCCGCGGCCTGCGCGAATCCGAACGCTTCGCAAAGCTCGGCGCGCACCTCATTCGACCGGGCGGCATGCTCGCGCTGCTGCGTTCCCCGCACGGCCGGCGGATCGTCGTCGTCGGCATGGCGTGGTTCTTCACGTACGCGTGCACGCAGGTCGCCATCACGTTCTGGAAAGAGTTTGCGCTGGCCGACCGGCATTTCACCGACGCGCAAGTCGGATTGTCGATCTCCATCGCGGCACTCGCGTCGATGCCGATGGTCTTTCTCGCGGGAAGGATGCTCGATGTGATCGGCCGCCGCCGCGGCGCCGTCGTGATCTACGTCGTCGGTGCTGCCGGGATCGCTTGTTCGTACACGTTGCATGGATTCATCCCGCTCACGATTGCGCTCGTGTTCGGGATCTTCGGCTCGAGCGCCGTGCTCGCCGTCCTGAACGCATTCAGCACGGAACTCTTTCCGACGCAGCTTCGAGCCGACGCATTCTCACTGGCCAACAACCTCATCGGCCGTGTGAGTTACGTGATCGCGCCGCTCGCAGTCGCGGCCGCAGCGCAGGAAGTCGGATGGGGACCCGCCGTCGGGGGCACTTCCGCGAGCCTTCTCGTTGCCCTGGGAATCATCGTCACCGCGCTTCCCGAGACGCGCGCCCGCGAGCTCGAAGACACGTCGCGCGTTGGGTCGTAGTCACCCACCGGTCGGGCGAACGCTACGGCGCGACGTGTTCTAACCCGGACTACTCGTCGGACGGCCAACCCTCGGCGCCCAGCAGCGGAACGAACACCACGGCGTCGAGCCACTCGGCGCGCAATGAGTCGGGACGACCGGTCGTCGCGATGCGTGTGACGCGTGCGAGACGCTGTTGCGCGCGATCTCCGAACGGCCCGACGAGTCGCCCGCCCATCGCCAGTTGTGCGCAAAGCGCCGGCGGAACACTCGGCCCGCCCGCCGCGACGATGATCACGTCGAACGGCGCGCGGTCGACGGCGCCCAGCGTACCGTCTCCAACACGAACTTCGACATTGGTGATCGCGAGCCGAGCGAGATTCTCTCGTGCCGCCGTCGCGAGGTCTTCGTGTCGCTCGATCGTCACGACGCTCGCTGTCAGGCGCGACAGAACCGCGGACTGATAGCCGGTTCCCGTTCCGATCTCGAGCGCGTGGTCCGTTGGCTGGATCGCACACAGTTCCAACATTCGACCGACGATGAACGGTTGCGAAATCGTCTGCGCACTCCCGATCGGCAGCGGTCGGTCTTCGTACGCGTCCGCACGGCGCTCGGGCGGGACGAACACCTCGCGCGGAATTTCCAGCATCGCAGCAAGTACGCGATCGTCCCGCACGCCGCGCCCGGCGATCTGCGTTGCGACCATTCGCGCACGCGCCGAACGCAGGGCCTGGGCGAGGGTGTCCATCCGAGAAAGGCCTTAGGGCACGACCGTGAGCTGCGCGATGACCGCGGTCAGGTCCGGGGGCAACGGCGATGCGGCTTCGGTGCGGGCTCCCGTCCGAGGATGGGGAAACGACACGGCCGATGCATGCAGGAAGTGTCGAGAAAGGCCGATCGCACTGCCATCGGGCCCGCGGTACAGCGCGTCTCCAACGAGCGCGTGACCGATCGTCGCAAGGTGCACGCGGATCTGGTGTCGAAACGCCCGCGTAATCTCGACGTCGATCCAGGTGACGACATCCTCGCCCGCAACGCCGGAGAACGACTTGCCGGGTTTGTAGCGCGTGATGGCTTCGTGCACTTTCGTCCCAGCCCGCAGCCGCACGTGGGGCGTGACGGCTTCGACGCGTTTGGGATCTTTCCGGTGCGGCACGAGCGGATACTCCACCCGACCGTCCGCTTCGACACGGCCGCGCACGAGTGCGACGTATCGCTTGGTCACCGCTCCATCGCGTGTCGCCTGCCGCAGCGACTCGAACGCTTCGCGCGTGCGTGCAACGAGGACGACGCCCGACGTATCCGTGTCGAGGCGGTGCATCAGTCCCGGCTCGCGCCGCGCAAAGCCGATCTCGGCAGTCTCCGGGTAGTGCGAAACGATTGCGTTCGCGAGCGTGTCCGTCTCGTCGGCTCGCAACGGGTGCGTCGGCATGCCCGCGGGCTTCTCGACGACGGCGACTTCGGGCGTCTCCAAGCGAACGGTCCAAGGCAACGCCGCGTTGGCAATCGGCGTGAAATCCCGCGGCGGTGGTGGCTCGAGTACGACGACGGCGGTCCCGGCGGAAAGCGAATCCCCCTTGCGCGCGCGGCGACCGTCGACTCGCACGTTTCCCGAGTCGAGCAACATGCGAGCGCGTGCGCGCGACAGCTCGGGCATGTTGTCCACGAGGAAGCGATCCAAGCGGTGGCCGCTGCTTGCGTCGTCGACCACGAAACAGAGCGGAGCGGAGGCGTCAGATTCGAGAGAGTCGGAGGTCACAGCGGTTCTTATCACGCCCCCGGTGTCGACGGTGCGCGCGTCTGCGCGGCCGGACGAACCGTGCGCGGCGGGCGTCGCGGCCTTCGGTTCGACGTGGCGCCGCCACCGGTCGGTGTCGGACCGGCGGCAGCCCTGAATCGAGCAACCTGATCGCGGTAATGCGTGGACGCCGGGTTCAGTCGCAGCGCGCGACCTTCGATTTCCGCGGCTTCGGAGGGACGCCCGAGCGCGAAGACGATTTCGGCGAGCGTGTCGATCAGCGCATCGTTCGTCGGCGTGCGCTGCAGCCCCGCGCGCGAAATCTGTTCGGCGCGGCGCAGGTCCCAGTGCTCCCGAAACATCATCCATGCGAGCGAGTTGGCGCGGTTCGCGTACGCGTCGGGCGCCGCCGACGCGAGGTACCGCTCGGACACTGCGCGCGCTTCGGTATCGCGCTGGATCCGATGCAACGCGGTCACGAGCGGGACGTACCCGTGAATCCCGGAATCCGTGGTGGGATAGTCGTGTACGAGTCGCTCGAGAAACGGAATCGCCGCGGCCGCGTCCCGGCGTGCTCGCAAGTGCAGCCGGTCGCCGAGCACGAGAAGCGCTCGCGCGGCGAACCCGCGAGCGTTGCGCGGATCGTCTGCGATGACTCGCTCGAGCAGCATCCGTGCGTTCACTTCGTCCGCGCGGTCTGCGTAGCGAGTGCCGACGTCCAGACGCAGCTCGGTGTCCGCTGGGTTCTGTTGCAACCGCGCGGCCAGAACGTCGAGCGTGCTCTGCTCGCGGCTCCACGCGCGCAGGAGCGCAAGCGTCACCGTCGATGTTGCGTCGCCGGTGTGGCGGTCGATTTCCGAGCCGTCCGCCCGGAGCGCGAGCATCGCGGGCAGCGCGCCGATGTGAAAGCGTTGGCGGAGCTGCGTTCCGATCGGCGTGTCCGCATCGACCCGCAGTGCGATCCATCCGGCGTTCACGGCTTGCGTGATGTCGTCACGATTCCAGACGACGCCGTCCATGGTCTGGCAGGGGCCGCACCAGACCGCCCAGAAGTCGACCAGCACGCGACGACCGGTGCGCGTGGCTTCCTGCAGCGCCAGTTCGAGGTCGCCATTGCGCCAGGTGACCGTGGCGGAAGCGGACGTCGGGAGCGCGCTCGCGAGTGCGAATACTGTCGAAACGAGAGCGGCGATGGGCGCGCGGCGCATGGGAACGGAAAGATAGCATGTCGCCGCCGGCTGAAGCCCACGGCACGGTGCCCTACCCGCGGCGACGCTCACCGCTCTTCGTGGAACGGACACGCCGTGTGGGCGCGGCCATGGGCAGCAGCCTCATCGGCTTCAATTCCCGGGTGACCGGATTGACCATGAGTCCAAGACTCTCCAGTGTCAGCGCGCCGAGCAGCGGCGTCGCGCCCGCCGGACCAAACACGACCTTCGAAGTTCCGGCCTTGCCTTCGAACTCGAAGAAGGCTTCTCCGATCGGATAGATCACATGCGAGCCATCGGCCATCGTGAGCGTTTCGCGCTGCATCGCGTCGATTCCGAGTTCCTTCAGAACCCGCGCAGGCACGACGCTGAAGATGGCTCCCGTGTCCACGAGAAACTCCACACTCTCGGCGCGCTTTCCGGGACGCCGAGCGTTGGAGACGCGTGCGGTCGCGAAGGTGATTCCCACGCGCAAACGCTACGGTTCGATGGCGCGCTGGTCAAGGGAGGCGCGAGTCGATGGTCGCCGGCGCCGAGAGCGGACGAGTCCAGCTACCCCTTACGCGAGTACCTCGTCGACCGCCGTCGCCGTTGCCGCGCGCGCGACCCACCGATCGAGCATCGCGGTGTCGCTGCACGCGGCAATCGTCGCGCGTTGATCGTCGCTCGGAGTCAAGCCTCGCACCGCCAGCAACTGCAGCAACGCTCGGACTTCGCCTCGGGCTTCGCCGCGTGCTTCGCCGATTGCGATCAACCGGTTGTTCAGGTCCTCTACGGCTTCATTCATCGCTTCGGATCGCTGCATCATCTCCTCCATCGTGCTCCGCATCGCCGCGTTCAAGGCGCGGTAGATGGCCGCAGTGTAGCACCGGCCCCGATCGTCTTCGAGGCCGCGTATCGCGGCGAGCGCGCTCTCGATCGTCGTCTCGCCGCCTCGCTCGTTGCCGTGCGCGATTGCGGCGAGAACCGCCAACTCGACGTGGTCCGTCACGACGAGCGGATCGAACGTTCGTGGCACCGCCGACGGGCCCAAGACCCACGGAGTGACGACGGTTCCGGGGCCGACATGGATGGGCTCGCTCGCCCACGCCGCGACCTCCGCGTCGAGCGCGACGACCAGGAGCACCGCGGGACACTGACTCAGCCGGGCCTGCGTCGCGACGTACACTGGCCAGACGGCGCGCTTTTGGATGTCTCGCCCGAGTTGGACCTCGACGACGACACTGAGCACAACGGTATCGCCCGCGAGCAACTCGACCACGGCGTCTGCGCTCAGCACAGGTGCAGCGTTCTGAGGGTAGGTGCCGTCCGCGACGCGGGCTTCGGAGTACGAAGGGATCGTCGCGCCCAAGACGTCCGCGAGCAGCTCCGCCGCGAACGCGGGGCGGTCGCGAAAGAGATCGCGGATGGCTTCGTGCACGGCGGAGGGCATTGCGGGCAGATCATGCAGCGCGAACGTGGCGCGGCAAGGCGCGGAGGCTGATGGCGGGACATATCCTGTCACTGGTCTTCGGGGGACAATGAGTTCCGAGGGGCGCGAAAGCCGAGCACGAGCACGGGCACGAGCACGAGCACGAGCACGGGCACGAGCACGAGTGGGGGGTGCGGGGAACGGGCTGCGATTCCGCAGCGCGTGGCGCCGCACGTTTCCCTCGACGTCGACGGAGTGACACGCGGCGGCTTCTAGACGACCTCCACGTTGCCCCGCGCACTGGAACCCCCACGCTTCACTTCACGGGCCGAACCCTGGAATCAACACGGGCCTACAAGCACCCCCCGACGGTGTGATGATGAGCGCGAGGTACCCCCAGCAATACACGCCGCCTCGTTGCCGGCGCGCGCATGTCAAACCGACTCCGGTCGCGATTTCGGCGAAATCGGCGATGTCTGGAACGCGGACCAGCGCGCGATGGTCGATCGGTTGCGGTCCTCCTGTGAAGCTTTCGCATACGCCAAGCGCGCCATGCTCTTCCGAGCCCCAACAGTACGCAATCCCGTCGCGAAGCAGCGCGCATGTGTGCTCCCAGCCGGCGGCGACCTGCACCGCGTCGCCTGGCAATGGGACGACGTTGGGATTCCCGGACAAAGTCGGCCCCAGTACACCCAAGCGTCCGTTGCCCCAACACGACACGGTACTGTCTGTCAGCACGGCGCAGGCATGATGGGCGCCCGCGGATATCTGCGCCGCGTTGGCGAGCCCGCTGACGACCACCGGCGTCAGCCACATCGGCATCGCGGCGTCGTCCCCGGGAAGGTAGGTCCGGCCCCAGCAGCGTACGCTTCCGTCCCGGAGTCGAGCGCACGTTTGCGCGCTGCCCGCGGAGATCTGGACGACTCCATCGAGACCCACAACGCGCACAGGCGTGGTGCGCATCGTCGTCGTGCCGTCCCCGAGTTGTCCGGCGTCGTTCGCACCCCAACAGCGCACGGAGCCGTCAGCGATCCTCGCACACGAGTGGTCTCCACCCAGCGCGATCTCCGCCGCGCCGCTCAGGTCGCGGACAGGCCGCGGCGGATTGTCTGGGTCCTCCCATAGCACCGTGCCGTTGCCGAGCTGGCCCCGGTCGTTCGATCCCCAGCAGCGGACGGTCCCGTCCACCAGGACCGCGCAGTTGTGACGACCGCCGCGTGCGATTTGTGCGACGCCGGACAGGCCGGTCACCGGCTCCGGTGGCAGGAACCCGCCCCAGTCGGTCCGTCCCGTGCACCGGGCAGTGCAGTCGCTCATTCGAGCGCACAGATTGAAGGTTGACGCCGCAAGCGCGATCGCCCGAGGAGCGCCATCCGGCGGCACGTCGTCCCCGCCCGCGTCGTCCATTGCGACCAGCGCATCACACGGCAGCACACGTTCCACATCGGATCCAGATTCTGACGCCATGTCGGGCGAGTCGACTGTCGCATCGACCGTCGCGTCGCCGCCGCCTGGAGTTCGTGCGCATCCGGCCAAGATCCACAGCGCAACCATGCCAGTCGAGCGCCAGACGTGAGTTCGTCGCGTGTCGATGGCACCAAACAAGATCTGACCATCGTCCCAGCGCGCCCGACCGCCGTCAACGCGCGGCCGACGGCCGAATCGCGAAGGCCCGCCTTCTGCGAAAAATGCGCCTTCGCCCTCCCTCCGTAGCCCGCTGCGGGCTTCACGACCGTCATCCCACCATCTCCATTGCCGTGGGATTCACCCCGCGGGACGTGTAACATCCCGGCATGACGGCCCTGACCCTCGAGGCGATCCAGCACCTGCCGAAGACTGACCTGCACGTTCATCTCGACGGTTCGCTGCGGCTCACGACGATCCTGGACATCGCACAGCAGGACAACATCCCCCTGCCGGCGGACACCCCCGAAGCACTCGCGCGCGCGATGCACGTCGGCGAGAACACCGGCTCGCTCGTCGAGTATCTGAAAGCGTTCGACGTCACGTTGCGCGTGTTGCAAACGGAAGACTCGCTGTACCGCGTCGCCTACGAGCTCGCGACGGACGCTGCGGCGGAAAACGTTCGGTACATGGAAGTGCGGTACGCGCCGATGCTGCACACGCGGCAAGGCGTGCCGCTCACGCGTGTCGTCGAGGCCGTTCTCGCGGGGCTTCGCGCGGCCGAGCGGGATCACGGGATTCTGTCCAACGTGATCATCTGCGGCATTCGAAACATCGCGCCCGAGAGTTCGCTCGAGATGGCGCAACTTGCCGTCGCGTACAAGAACCGCGGCGTCGTCGGCTTCGATCTCGCGGGCGCCGAGTACGACCACCCGGCCAAGCATCACCGCGAGTCGTTCCAACTGATTCGCAACAACAACATCAATTGCACCATTCACGCGGGCGAGGCGTACGGCCCCGAGAGCATCAAGCAGGCCATTCACGTGTGCGGGGCGCACCGCATCGGCCACGGTTGCCGATTGCGCGAAGACGGTGACCTGCTGCACTACATCTGCGATCACCGGGTGCCGCTCGAGTGTTGTCCGAGCAGCAACGTGCAGACGGGTGCCGTGAAAGACCTCGCGACGCATCCGCTGCGCCTGTACTTCGACCTCGGTCTGCGCGTGACGGTGAACACGGACAACCGGCTGATCACCGACACGAGCGTTTCGAAAGAACTGTTTCTCGTTCACAAGCACATGAACTTCACGCTGCAGGAGATCCGGCAGCTCGTGCTCAACGGATTCAAGAGCGCGTTCCTTCCGTTCCACGAGCGTCGCGCGCTGCTGCGCTCGATCGCGGGCGAACTCTCGGCGTTCGAGGCGGCGCATACGCTGCCGAAGCAGGCCGGCGCGAATGCGACCGTCACCGGAGCGTCGGCGTGAGCGACGCGTGTCATGGGTTTCGGGCTCGGCGAGCCGCATGGCTGACGGTTCCCGCGTGCGCATTCGCGTTCGCGTGCGGAGGATCTGCGTCGGCTCCGCGCGCGGGCGGGACGGCGGTTGCATCCGGCGGCGACGAACCTCGCGCAACGACCGGCGGCGCGGACGCGGGTGCGACCAACGTGCGTCACGGCGGGTTGCGCGTGCACGTGGACCACGTTCGCATTCATGGCGCGCTGCCCGATGAGCCCGCGCCGCACTTCGATCACCTCGACGTGTCGTTCGACATGACGCTGGAGCATCAAGGCACCGAACCGCTGACGGGCGTGCGCGTCGAGCGCGTTCGACTCGTCGAAGACGAAGGCCGGTCGATCACGATCGGTGTCACCGGCGACGGCTGGAATGGTGAGTTGCAACCCGGCGAACAGCGGGTCGTGGCATTCACGAAGACGCCGGACAGTTCCAATCCGATGCCGGGACATGCCTACTGCGGCGCGTGGATGCGTCTGGAGATCACCCTTGATCTCGCTGGCCGTCGTGCGACCGCCCAATCGCGCCGCGCGCAGATCGCGTGCCCCTGATCGTGGCGTTCCCGTTCGTGCATCCCGTCCAGATCTACTACGAAGACACCGACCACTCCGGCCGCGTGTATCACGCGAACTTCCTGCGGTATTTCGAGCGCGCGCGCGAGCATTTGATTGGCGTTGCAGAACTCGTGCGGATGCAGAAGGAAGACGGGGTGGGCTTCGTCGTCTACAAAGTCGAGGTCACGTACAAAGCCGGCGCCGAGTTCGGCGACACGATCGAGATTCGCACGACGTCACGCGTGCCCAACGACTACCGCGTGATCTTTCAACAAGACGCCTATCGCGACGGCCGCCTGCTTGCCCAAGGGTTCGTCCACCTCGTGTGCGTGAACACGAAGAACGAACTCGTGCCGCTTCCCGCGACCGTCATGCAGTGGGTCGACGACAACGCGTGAGCGCCATCTCCAGAAGAATTACAGGGAGAACGGGAGGTGGGGAGTTGTTTGAATTTGCAGGGATCGACGCTCGGCGTTCAACACAGTCCCCCGCTGCGATCTAGCTGCTGACTCGTCGCCTGCCCCCGCTCCGAACAAACAAAATCTCCCACTCTCCCCGCCTCCCTGTTCAATCATCCCGGCGAGAACCCCGGAAGCGCGTCACTCCGTGCGGCGAATCACGTGAAACCCGAACGGGGTTTCGACGATGTCGCTGACATGCCCGGGCTGCAGTGCGAACGCCGCGCGCTCGAACGCGGGATGCATCGCGCGGCGGCCGAACGAGCCGAGACTCCCGCCACTCGTCGCTGCGCCGGGCTCATCCGAGTACGTCCGCGCGAGTTGCGCAAAGTCTTCGCCGGCGCGCGCGCGACGCAACACGTCTTCGGCGCGGACGCGGGCTTCCTCGCGCGACCGTGTCACCGAGTCGGGTCGCCGCTGCGAGTCCCGGTGCATCACCAGAACGTGCGACGCGGTGACTTCCGCGGGGCCGTCCGTGGGTGCCGCGCCCGGGGGTGCGGGCGGCTCCGGCGGCTCCGGTGTCGTGGGCCGGCGCGCGGGCGGAGTAGACGAGGGTGTGCTCGGCTCGGCAGTGGCCGTGGTCGGACGCGGCGTGTTTCGCGGGTCCTGATACGCGCGGATCAAGATCGCAACCGTCGCGAGCGCGACCAAACCGAGTCCGAGCCACAACGCCGTCGCGTTTCGCGATCTGCGCCGCCGCGGGGGCACGCCACTGCCGGCGCGAGCGTGCGCGAGTTGTTGCTTGTGCTTGCGCTTCTGCTTTGACATCGCTTCGACCTGTGCCGCGACACGATATACCGACTGCGGCGCCGCGGTGCACGTTTCGTTCGGTTCGACGATTCAGCGACTGGCGGCGGCGAGCGCGTACATTTCGTCGACGATGCGCTCGAACGCGTCGCGGTCGGTGAAAAGCTCGATGCTCGACATGTCGATCACACGCAGCACGTGGCGTTTGACCCCCGGGAACGTTCGTCCCTATGCTGCCGGCACTTCATGAATCCCGAGACGGCCTTCAACGCGGGCATCCCGGCCTACGGCACCTGGGTGCTGTACGCGTTCGTCGTTGCGGCCGCCGCGACGTTCTTCATCGCGGTCGCCGCAGGAACGGCCCCGGCCGTGTCTGCCCCGCGGCTGCTTCGGGCCGCGCGCATGGCCGCGCTCGGAACGTGCGCGCTCGTCGCTCTGGACGTGCTGCTGTTGCTCTACGCGTTCGTCGCGCACGATTTCCGCATTCGATACGTGATGCGCTACAGCGATCGCTCGATGCCCGGGGGATTTCTCGTCGCATCGCTCTGGGGCGGCCAGGACGGGTCGCTCTTGTGGTGGTGCTTCCTGCTGTCCATCTACACGACGGCCGTCATTCTCTGGCTGCGAGGGCAGTACAAGGAACTCGCCCCGTGGGTCATCGCCACGTTGATGTGCGTGGTGATGTTCTTCGGGATCTTGATGTCGTTCGCCGCGAATCCGTTCGCCGCAAATTTCGCCGGTGCGCCCCCCGACGGGGAGGGCCTCAACCCAGCGCTGCAGAACTTCTACATGGCCATCCACCCGCCGTCGCTCTACACGGGCTTCGTCGGCTGCACGGTGCCATTCGCGTTCGTGATGGCAGCGCTGATCACCGGGCGTCTCGACGAGGAGTGGATTCGCGCGACGCGGCGCTGGGCACTGTTTGCATGGCTGTTCCTGTCCATCGGCAACGTGCTCGGAATGCTCTGGGCGTACGAGGAACTCGGTTGGGGCGGATACTGGGCATGGGATCCCGTCGAGAACGCCGCGTGCATTCCGTGGTTCACCGCGACGGCCTTCTTGCACTCGATCATGATTCAGGAGCGCCGCGGTACGCTCAAACTCTGGAACGTCTCGCTGATCGTGTTGACGTTCGCCCTCACGATCTTCGGCACGTTTCTCACCCGTTCCGGATTGATCGCGTCGATCCATTCGTTCGCGCAAAGCGAGATCGGGATCTATTTCATCTACTTCCTGTGCCTCGTGCTCGCGAGTGCCGTCGCGCTCATCGCATTGCGTTGGCGACTGCTTCGCAAGCCGACCGAGATCGACTCGGTGCTCTCACGCGAAGCGATGTTTGTCGCGAACAACTGGGTGTTGCTCGGGATCATGACGTTCATCCTGCTCGCGACGACGTGGCCGAAAGTGTCCGAGTGGTTGTGGCGCGAGCGCTTGACCGTCGGCGCGAGTTTCTACAACGCATGGATCAGCGTGCCGGGACTGACGCTGTTGGGCCTCGTCGGAATCGGCACGCTCACTCCCTGGCGCAAGGCGTCGCCCGAACTTCTCTGGAAAGCGTTCCGCTGGCCGCTCGGCGTCGGACTCGCCGTCTCGCTGCTGCACATCGCATTCGGCCGGTTCATCGGGTTCCCGGCGTTCGTATCGGTCGATCCGATCTATCCGTCGCAGGTCGGTCGCGCGCTCGCGCGGATCAACGGAGTGCTGCCGCCGATCGCGCTTGGACTCGTGGCGTTCAACATGTCCGCCCTCGTGCAGGAATTCTATCGCGGCACCGACGCGCGAGCGCGTGCGAAGCACGAGTCGGCCCCGGTCGCACTCGGGCGCCTGGTCGCACGCAATCGGCGGCGGTACGGCGGATACATCGTCCACTTCGGCATCTCGCTGATGTTCCTCGGGTTCGTTGGCGGCAATTGGAAACTCGAGACGTCGGCGACACTCGCGCCCGGCGAGAGCTTTCGACTCGGTCGCTACCGCATCCGCTACGAGGGTCCCGAGATGCACCGCAATCCGAACCGTCGCGAGATCATCGCGCGACTCTCGGTGTACCGGAACGGGCAATACTGGGGCGAAGCGCGTCCCGCGAAGTTCGTCTACACGACGCATCCCGACATGCCCACCAGCGAAGTGTCGATCATGACCAGTCTTCGCGAGGACGTGTATACGACTCTGTCATCGCTCAACGCCAACTCGCATGTCGTAACGATTCGCGCGTTCGTCAATCCGTTGGTCATCTGGATCTGGCTGGGTGCGCTCGTCCTGATTTTCGGGACCGCCATCGCGATGTGGCCGGAAGTCTCACTTGCGTGGCTGCGCGGTACCGTACCGAGCGAAAGAAGTGGCGCTCCGCCCAGGGAGCCGGGACGGGCTGTTGCGCGTGTCCCTGACGCTGAAGCGTCGGGCTAACGATTCGGTCGTCGACCTTCGTCGACGCATACATTGGCTCGTGAGCCGGCGTAGGCCGGCGATCCCCAATGTTAGCCCGCCAATTCATTGGCAGGGCGCGCCCTGACGCCGATCCAATTCTCACAGTCCCGCGGGGCGCCACAGCGCGATCGACGCGACGGGCTGATTGTCACGGTCGCCACCGGCGACGACGAGTTCGCGCCCGGTCCATGCCGCGCTTGCGTGGCTGCGTGCGAACGAGATCCCAACCGGGGCGATGGGCGTCCATTGGTCCGCGATCGGGTCATAGATTGCGCCGTCGTCCAACGTCGACGATCCGCGCGTCCCACCGAATACGATCATGCGGGTCCCGGTCCAGACCGCCACGTGTCCGCGGCGCGCCGACGGCGCCTGGGACGGGCTGATCGCTCGCCAGGTGGCAGTTCGCGCGTCGTAGATCGCTCCGTCCGACAATTCGCCGGTTGCGCCGCGCCCGCCCCACACGAGCATTCCCGTGCCGGTCCACACGGCCGTGTGTTCCGCGCGCGCACTCGGTGCCCCTTGCGAAGCGAGCGTGAGCCAGGTCGAGACGCCCGGGCCGTACAAACCGCCGTCGCCCAGCAACACATTGCCTGGCCCGGTTCCGCCAAACACGATCATCTGCGTGCCAGTCCACACGGTCGTCGCGTGCGTGCGTCCCGACGGCGCGCGTTCGTCGGACATCGGTGTCCAGCGGCCGGCGGTCGGGATGAACAGTGCACCTTCGCGCAAACTTCCGAGTGCCGATGCGCCGCCCCAGACGAGCATTCCGTTTCCTGTCCACACGGCGAGCGGGTCGACCCACGCACTCGGCGCACCGTCACGCGTAATGGCCTCGGCGCGGTCGGTCTGCAGCACGTAGCGACTTCCGCCGAGCGGGGTCCACCCGAGGATGGCGTCGTCCGTCGCGAGGACCACGACGGAGCGCGCGAGTGCCTGAGCGTTCGTGGGAGCCGCCGCGAGACGATCGAGCGACGTGTCCAGCCGCATCACGCGTTGCGAACCCACCAGCCACACGTCGCGACCGCGTGCCGCCGTGCGCAGCACGCCGTCCGCGAGTTCGGGGGCCGCCACCAGGCTCCACGATCCGCTCACGTTCGTCGTCGAGTTCGTCACGCCACCGTCGCGCGTCGCGCCCACTGGATTCGCTCGCCCGGTGCCCGACGGTCCGTCATTCTGGACTTGCAACGTGTTCGCGGGTGCGTCGCCACCGCTGCCCGGAAATTCGAAAAAGAGCGCGCAGCCTGGCAGCGCGGAAAGCGCGGCGACGATGGCGAGTGCGTGAGTTCGGGTTGCGTTCATGGTGGGCTCCCTTCAGGAGGCGCACCCACATTCAATACAAGTCGCGGACCGCGGTTTCTCGACGCCGGAACTGCGGATTTGGCCGTGTTTCTGCCGAGTGTGAACGGTCGTTTGCGATAACACCGAAATCTGCGTGTGAAGTCGTGTTCTCGGTTTGTCGGGCCGATGAACGCACCCGGGTCGATAAATGCACCCGGGCCGATGAATCGGCCGGCTGCGTTTGACCGGGCCGCCTGCGCGGCCCTTCCCAGGGGCGCGGTGGAGTGCGCAATGGCGCTGACACTGCGCGCACGGGAAGCCTCGCGAAGGCGAGGCGGTCAATCATAGCCAGCCGCTTCAGCGGCCCGGGCTCCTACACCACGCGCTCCGTGTGCGTGTACACGTTCATCGCGTCGCCGCGCACGAAGCACACGAGCGTCACGCCGACTTCCTCGGCGAGATCGATTGCGAGCGACGACGGTGCGGAGACGGAACACACGATGGGAATCCTCGCGACCGCGGCCTTTTGAACGACTTCGAAGCCCGCACGCCCAGAGAACATCATGACGCGACCGGTCAATTCGAGGCGGCCATCGGCCGAACACGCGTCACCAGTTACCGCGGCGCGGCGGAGCATGGCGCCGATCACTTTGTCTGCGGCATTGTGTCGCCCGACGTCTTCTCGCGTGACTTCGGCAGCGCCGTCGCTGCGGAACAGCCCGACGGCGTGAAGACCGCCCGTGGCTGCGAACACGCGCTGCGCGCTGCGGAGCATCGCCGGCAGCGACGCAATCCGTTGCCGCGACACGCGCACGCCGTCGACGATCGGCGAGACGCGCACGCGGACGGAATCGATCGTTTCCTTGCCGCAGATTCCGCACGATGCGGTCATCGCGAGGCTGCGGCGTGCGCGCGACGTGTTGAACGAACGGCCTGGAGCCGTCACCACACGGACGACGTTCGAATGCACGTCCTCGGGCGTGGGGCAGTGTGCGATGGATGCGACGTCGTCCACGCGATCGATCACGGCCTCGCTGTACAGCAGTCCGTACGCAAGATCGAAGTCGTCGCCCGGGGTCCGCATCGTGACGACGAACGGCACGTCGTCCAGACGGATCTCGAGCGGCTCTTCCACGACGACGGAATCCAGCTCCGAACGCGATGCGCCGGACGCGTGTTTCTCCACGCCGCGCATCGCAATGCGCACGTCGCCCGAGCTCGGATCGTTGGCGCCTCTTCCGTCGGCAGTCATCGAATCAAGGCCCGTCGCTGCGAAACGCACCATGCAATCATGCGCCGGGATGGATGCCGGCGAGCCATTGCGGCGCGCGGCCGTTGCCATCGGCGATCTTCTTCACACGTACCGCCGAGATCTTGTACTCGGGACAGCGCGTGATCGGATCGCTCACGCCACTCGTGAGCAGGTTGGTCATCACTTCGGGGAAGTGGAACGACAGAAACACGTCGCCCGGCATCGTCCGATCCGTGAGGTGCGCGAACGTCGTGACCTTTCCGCGCCGACTCTCGATCTCTACTTCGTCGCCCTCGGCCACTCCGAGGAACTCGGCGTCGTGCGGGTTGATCTCGGCGACGTCACCCGAGTGCAAGACGGAGTTCGGTGTGTTCCTGGTCATCGTGCCGCAGTTGTAGTGCGCAAGCTGTCGTCCCGTGATCAGCACCATCGGGAATTCGTCGTCGGCGGCTTCGCCCGGCGGCAGCCACTCGATCAACGTCAGTTTTCCGCGGCCGGACGACGTCCCGAACTTGTCTCGGTACAAGACCGCCGAGCCCGGATCCGTCGCGGTGGGCACCGGCCACTGCAACCCTTTGCGTCCCAAGCGCTCGAACGTCACGCCGGCGAGCGCGGGCGTCAGACTCGCCATCTCGATCATGGCCTGTTCCGGAGTCTCGAACCCCAGTCCGCGCCCCGTGCGACGCGCGATCTCGAGGATGATGTCGAAGTCCTGTCGCGCGTTGCCGGGCGGCGGAATCGCCTGATTGACCTTCTGGATGCGGCGCTCGGCGTTCGTGAACGTTCCCGTTTTCTCGAGAAACGCCGAACCCGGCAGCACGACGTGCGCGAGCTTCGCCGTCTCGCACATGAAGATTTCCTGCACCACCATGAACTCCAGCGAGCGCAATGCCTTGTGTACGTGGTGTGCATTCGGATCCGTCTGCGCGATGTCCTCGCCGAACACGTACATCGCTTTGAGCGAGCCTTCGACCGCCGCATCGAACATTTCGGGGATCATCATTCCCCGCTTGTTCTTCATCGTGACGCCCCACGCCTGCTCGAACTTCGCGCGAATCGTGTCGTCGGTGACCAATTGGTACATCGTGAACGAGTTCGGCAGCGCGCCCGAGTCACTTCCGCCCTGCACGTTGTTCTGACCGCGCAACGGATTCACGCCGGCACCGTCGCGGCCAAGGTTGCCAGTCAGCAACGCGAGGTTGATCAGTGTCTGGACGCCCGAGACTCCCTGCGACTGCTCCGTGATCCCGAGCCCGTAGTAGATCCCGGCGGCGCCCTTGGCGTAGATCCGCGCGGCCTTGCGCAACAGTGCTTCGGACACCCCCGAAATCTTCTCGACCCGCACGGGATCGTACGCGCGGATGAATTCCCGATACTCTTCGACACGCTCGACGCGCTCGGCCAGGTACTTCTCGTCCGCGAGTCCCTCCTCGAGAATGACGAACGCGAGACCGTTGAAGAGCGCGACGTTTCCGCCCGGGCGCAGCGGCAGGTACACATCGGCATATCGCGCAAGCTCGATCTTCCGCGGATCCGCGACGATGAGCTTCGCGCCCGCAAGTGCCGCCTGCTTCAATCGCGCGCCGACGACGGGGTGTCCCTCCGTGGGATTCGCGCCGGTGACGAACAACACGTCGGCCTGCTCGATGTCGTTGAAGCTGTTCGTTCCGCCGGAGAACCCAACCGATCGAATCAACCCGGCGCTGCTCGGCGAGTGACAGACCCGCGAACAATTGTCGATGTTGTGCGTGCCGATCGAGGTTCGGATGAACTTCTGCATCGCGTAGTTTTCTTCGTTCGTGCATCGCGACGACGAGATGCCTGCGATCGAATCGGGGCCGTATTTGTCCCGAATCTCCGCCAATCGTCGCGAGACGAGCGTGAGCGCTTCCTCCCACGACGCCTTGCGGAAATCGTTGCCCTCGCGAATCAGTGGTTCGGTGAGCCTCTCGTCGGAGCGCGTGAACGCGTGCGCAAAACGGCCCTTGAGACACGTATGTCCCTTGTTGCTCGGACCGTCGAGCGCGGGCTCGATCGACACCACGCGATCGTCCCGCACGTTGGCTTCGAGCCGGCAGCCCACTCCGCAGTATCCACACGTCGTCGTGACCGTTCGGTCGACGACTTCGGTCTTGCGAAACGCCGCTTCGTCCAGTGCGCCCGTCGGACAGGCACTCACGCACGCGCCGCACGACACACAAGCGCTGTCGGCAAACGACGAGCCCGCGCCGGCGGCGATCCGCGTGGCGAAGCCCCGGCCCGTGTACGTCAGCGCAAAGGTCCCCTGCACTTCGTCGCATGCGCGAATGCAGCGTCCACACACGATGCACTCGTCGAGCGCGACCTTGATGTACGGATGCCGATCGTCGACGCCGCAATCGTGCCGCTCGCCGACCCAGCGCGAGGATTCCAAGCCAAAGTGCTTCGCGACGTCCCGCAGTTCGTTGCGCCCGCCCTCGCGCTTGAACGCCGGGTCGGGATAGTCACTCAAGACCAGTTCAACGACGCCGCGCGCGACGCGCAGCGCGGTCGCATCCTGTGTGTCGACTTGCATGCTCGCGCGAACGGGCGTCGTGCACGCTGCCACGGGACCTCGCGCGCCCTTGACTCCCACCATGCACACGCGACAGGCGCCGAACGCCTCGAGTCGGTCGTCGTAGCAGAGCGTCGGTACGAATACACCAGCGCGACTCGCGACATCGAGAATCGTCTCGCCGTCGTTCGCGTCGACTTCGCGCCCGTCCAGGGTGATCTTGAACGCGGTCATTCGGCATCTCCAATGGCACGTGACGGGCTCGGACGCGGAGGCGCGAGAAGCTCGTCACGATAGTGGGTGAGGATCGATCGAATCGGCGCGGGCAAGCCGCTTCCGTGCGCGCAAAGCGACCCGAATTGCATCGTGTCGCAGAGTTCCGTGAGCATGCCGGCCGGGTCGGGCGGCGTTTGGGTCCCGTCTCGCAGGCCGCGCACCAGTTCGAGGCCGCGGCGCATTCCGATGCGGCACGGGAAGCACTTTCCACAACTCTCTTCGTCGCCGAACTCGAACAAATGGATCGCCAGCTCGCGCATGTCGGATTGTTCGTCGAACGCGACGATTCCACCGTGACCGAGCAGTCCGCCCACGGCGTCGATTTCTTCGAACCCGAGGGGAGCGTCCAAGAACTTCGCTGGCACGATGCCGCCGAGCGGACCGCCGATCTGCAGTGCCTTGATGGCTCGACCACTCTTGAGTCCGCCGCCCATCGTCATGCAGATGTCCCGCAACGTCACGCCGAGCGGAACTTCGTAGAGACCCGGCCGCTCGAACAACTCATTCAGGCAGATTGCCTTCGTGCCGCGGCTCTTGCCAACGCCGATCGCCCCGAACGCCGCACCGCCATTCGCAACGATCCACGGCACGTTGATGAGCGTTTCGACGTTGTTGACCACCGTCGGCCGCTCGAACAGCCCCTTCACCGCCGGATACGGCGGTCGCGCGCTCACCATGCCGCGCAGGCCCTCCAAACTCCGGAGCAACGCAGTCTCTTCGCCACACACGTAACTGCCCGCGCCCTCGAACACGTCGACGTCGAAGCGCACGTTTCGCGGTCCCTGCGGCGCCCCGAGGATCCCCGCGTTCCGCGCCTCGCGCACGGCTTCGCGCAGTACCGCGACGGCGGCGGGATACTCGCTGCGAACATAGATGTACCCGCGCTGCGCACCGATCGCGAGGCCGGCGAGCGCCATGCCCTCGATCACCGAATGCGGATCGAGTTCCAGCAGCCACTTGTCGATGTAACTTCCCGGATCGCCCTCGTCGGCGTTGCACACCACGAACTTTTCGCCGGCCGGCTGCGCAGCGGCGAACTGCCACTTCTGCCCCGTCGAAAATCCCGCGCCGCCGCGCCCGCGCAACAGTGCCGTGGTGACCTCGTCGAGCACGCGCTTGCCCGAGTCCTCGAGCACTGCACGTTGCCAGACGTCGTACACGCCAAGGGCGCGGGCGTCGGCCAACGTCACCGCGTGCCGGCCCTCGACCATGTTTCGCAGCACGATTGCGGGCCCCACTTTCGCTTCGATCACCGGGGGCACATCGCCGCGCGTTCGCGCGTCGGGAGAGTCGCCCCGCGCGATCTGCTGTGCGCGCCCCGCATCGACGCGCGTCCAGAGCGTCTTGCGCTCGTGACCGTCGGCGGGTTCCGACACCATCACGCTGGGACCGTCGTTGCAGTAGCCCAGGCAGTACGTCGGCTCGAGCGAGACTTCGCCGTCCGCGCGCGTGTGACCGAGCTGCACGCCGAGCGCACGCTCGAGCTGCTCGACGTGCAGGTGGCCGCGTGACGCGTAGCACGCCGTACCGACACACGCGTGCACGCGTCGCTTGCCGCGCTTCACGAACGCGAAGTCGCCGTAGTACGTCGCCACGCCGAACACTTGCGCCTCCGGGACGCCGGCCTCGCGCGCAATGCGCTGGCAGTCGCCCTGCGTGAGCACGCGATTGCGGTCCATGACCTCGCGAAGTCGGTCGAGCAACGACGGCCCGTCCGGTGCGAGCTTGCGGCGAATGGTGATCAGATTGTGGGACACGGTGCCTCGCGACAGAGCCTACGACTCCATTGTGACGGCGACGTGCAATTCAGCGCAATGACATGGCGCGTCAACGCGTTACCCGCCGAACGCAGCAGAAAGATCTCGTGGATGCGCACCGCGCGCGGCAGGTGAGCGTGACCTCGGGCGTCGACGCCGCGGCGTGAACCATCGTGATGACGCCGAACGTGTCGCCATCATCGGGGGCTTCACTCGGTTCGAGAATGCCGAGAATCCTCCGGCCATCGCGCGCGACTGCGTTGCCTCGAATGCACGTGTCTCCGGGACTCGGCAAGAAGTCCACTCTCCGGGCCTCGGCAAGAAGTTCACGCGATTGGCACTCTCGACGTCGATCCTGCGCAGTCGCATCGCCGATGGAGACCCATAGAACACCGACTCGGCAATGACACCGTCGACCGTGCGAAAGTCCAGCAGCGGGCGATCGCGACGTGTCGTTCCCACGAGCACGAGATCGTCGTGTGAACAGAGCAACGCGCGCAACTTGCGCAGCCTCGTCGTGTGAATCGCGTGCTGCGCACGCCCAGACCGTCATCCTACCCGAGCATCGAAACCGAAGCGCACGGATGGTCTCCGGCGGCGCGAACGCGCGCGCACCGCCCCGTCAAGGTCAACGGCGAGCCGGAATTCCGACGCGGAATGTTCGTGCCGAGGGAGTCGACGAGCCCAGGCTCGCACGGCCGCCTGGGCCCTCGGGCCGGCGACGATCGCGGCTCGCGGCGCCCGCGCCATGGCCCGCGTCTGGGGACGGAATTTCGCGCGAAATCGCGGCCGAATTCAGCCGTGGCGTGTAGCGCATGGACCGCCCCGGCGATCGGTTTCGTTGCGCATCGAGCTCGGCGAAGCGTTCGGACGGCGCCCACGCCGAGCCCGATCCGCGCGCAATTTGCCGGCGGTTCCACGCATTTTTGGGTTGCCACGGTAGGGCTCGGACCGTTATTCAAGCGTCCGCCGAGCATCGATCAACGGTGGGTCGGTTCACAACCTGGAGTAGGTGCAATGGCAAAGGCGAAGGCGAAGTCAGCGGGCAAGTCGGGCGGCGGGAAGAAGACGCTGTCGAAGAGCGCTCTCATTCAGGCCGTGACCGACGCGGTGGGCGAAGGCACAGCGCGCAAGCAGGTCAAGGGCGTCCTCGAGAAGCTCACGGAAGTGGCGTACAAGGAACTCAAGAAGAACGGGTTGTTCACACTCCCGGGCTTCGCGAAGTTCGTTGTCGTCAAGAAGCCGGCGCGTCCGGCGCGTGAAGGCATCAACCCCTTCACGGGTCAGAAGCAAATGTTCGCGGCCAAGCCCGCGAGCAAGGGCGTGCGCGCGCGTCCGATCAAGGCAATCAAGCAAGCCGTGGCGTGATCGTGTGACGTCGCCCTCGGGCGACTCCCACGCACAATGGGGCTTCGACGAGGCCGGTCGTTCCGCAAGGGACGGCCGGTTTCGTCTTTTGGGGCGCGCCTCGCGATGCAGCGGGATGGTTGAACAGTGAGGGCGGGGAGAGAGGGAGAATTTGGTGGATGGTGGCATCGCCGATCGACTGATCTCGGGGTGGGCCGTGATGCCCGTGCTGTCCGCTGCCGCGCTCGCGTACCTGAATCGCAAGATCGTCCGTGGGGACGCGGCATGGCGGCGGTACGAGCGCACGCAGATCGCGAGGTACCGACTGTGCGTCGAAGTCGTCAGCCCGGACGGAAGCCCCGTACCACTCGGTGCGACCACGAGCCGTTCGCTTGCTCGCTCGATGCAACTGCCCGCGGGCAACTGGTTCGACAGTGGCATCACGACCGAATTCCGTCCGGCCGCGCGTCTCCGGCACGTTCGATACGACGTCGTGAGCAACGGCGCCGCGCTCGTGGATGTCGCTGGACAACGATTCGAGGTCGCCGACGGAACGCCGTTGCACTTGCGCGGGTTCGACGACGCCGTCGTGCGTCCGAGCCGATCGGCCGACGCGGGATCGGACGCACAAGAAGCCGCCGAGTCGAGTGGACTCGACGTTGCCATTCCGGCGAAACGACGATTCTGGATCCTCGACACGGAACTACCGACGTCGCAAGCGATGTTTCGTCAGGGCAAGCCGCTGCAGTTGCCGGCCAAGCCGGAGGGCTACGAGCTGGTGGGAGTCGGCCCGCCGTCGGCATCGCGGGTGCCGTCAAAGCCATGGCGTTGGCCCTACGTTCTCGTCATTGCCAGTCTCGTGTCCAGTGTCGCACTGGCGCCCGCATGGGTGCAATGGCCGCTCGTCGTGGCTCTCGCGATCGTGACCATCGTTCGATACGTGCGTTCGTGGGCCATCCCATCGCTGCCCGACGCCACTCACGCCGCGCTCCGCGAAACGGCCGACGACCCAGAGTCCTATTCTGTCACCATGGGCTATCTCGATGACCCCTTGTGGACATTCCGCCTTGCAGAACCAACGTGGCTGTTGCCCGACAAGCGTTCTTCTCCTCCATCGTTGTTTGTCTTCGACATCGCCGACGCACACTGCAGCGACGGGATCGACCCGCGCGACGCGCCCGTCGAGGCTGCCTCGCAATTCCTCCGGGACGCCGTTGCGACGCAGACGGACTTGCAGACTGCCACGATGGTGTCGCTCATCGTGGGGCTGCGGAGGTTTCGCATCACCAAGCAGGCGGTGTCATGGGAGACGCTCAAGCCGTCGATGTCCGATCATCCGGGTCGACACGCCGTCGTGTGGGGATTCGCGTGCGCCGACCTCGAGCAGCAGGGGTACTCGTTGCGGGTTCGCATGACGTCCCCGCCGGGCGACGTCGAGACGACGATCGAGGCGCCGCTGCCCGAGCTCGCGGAGAAGTTGATCGATCATCTCGTGGGGCTCGGGGTGTGTCGGCGCGCGCCGCATGGCGCGGCGTTCGCGTTGCCCGCGCGCGACGGACTGATCGCCATCGCGTCGGTGTACGACGGGCTGCTCCTGCAGATTCTCTCGCACAGACGCAATCGCGCACTCCCCGAGATCGGCGCCGGACTGCACGTCGCGACCGTGCAACAAGCACTCGCCGTGTCCGCGTCGCTGCCCGACTATGTCCCGGCGCAGATCCTGCCGTTCGTCTCCGCGATTTACGCGCACGAAGCGGGACACCTGTCGAGCGAGACGCGGGACCAATTGCGCACGCGGGCTCTCGAAGCGGACGCGGCGGGCGCCGTGGGTCGATTGGCGCCGAGGATTCTTCACGGGCTCGGTGCGAAGGAAGATGCCCTTGCGGTTCGCGAAGCGCAGCTCGCGACGGCGGAGGGACCGTATCGCACGTGGTTGGGGGGGTGTTTGAAGGAGTCGTCGCCGTAGGTCAGTCGCCGTAGGTCGCCGTAGGCCAGTCGCCGTAGGATGAATCCTACGGCAACGGTGGGAAGGTCCTTCGGACCTCCAATAGGGACGCCGGCTGGATCGCGCGTCGTCACTCGCCGTAGGATGAATCCTACGGCAACGGCGGGAAGGTCCTTCGGACCTCCAATAGGGACGCCGGCTGGATCGCGCGTCGTCACTCGCCGTAGGATGAATCCTACGGCAACGGTGGGAAGGTCCTTCGGACCCCCAATAGGGACGCCGGCTGGATCGCGCGTCGTCACTCCGTCACCGCGGGTCCGCAGGACCTTCGCTGTGTTGCCGGGGCATTCATGCCCCGGTGACGCGTAGGATGAATCCTACGGCAACGGTGGGAAGGTCCTTCGGACCTTCGCTTGTTGCCGGGGCATTCATGCCCCGGTGGACCTCCAATAGGGACGCCGGCTGGATCGCGCGTCGTCACTCCGTCACCGCGGGTCCGCAGGTCCTTCGCTGTGTTGCCGGGGCATTCATGCCCCGGTGACGGTGACGCCGGGTTACCATCCTCGGGTGTTCGATCCGCGTTCGCGTCACTGCCTCGTCGTTCACATCGTCTGGGCCACGAAGTTGCGCGCTCCGATGCTTCGAGTGGACTGTGACGAATGGCTGCATGCGTTGTTGCACCGAAAGGCCGAGGACCTTCGCGCGGAGATCGTCGCAGTTGGAAACGCCGATGATCACGTGCACGTTGTCGCGCGACTGCCGCCCTCCGTCGCGGTCAGCGCCCTCGCGCAGCGACTGAAGGGCGCGACGAGCCACGCATGGAACCTCGAGCGCGGCGCGACCGGTTCGTTGTACTGGCAGGACACCTACTGGGTCCGGTCTTGTGATCCCGAATTGCTCGAGCCGCTGCTACAATACGTTCGCACCCAGCGTGTTCACCACAGTGCCGCCCCCGAGCGAGAGCCGTGGGAACTCGACGACGATGGTCCATCGCTGTAGGTCAGTCGCCGCAGGATGAATCCTACGGCAACGGTGGGAATGTCCTTCGGACCTCCAATGGGCACGCCGGCTGGATCGCGCGTCGTCACTCCGTCACCGCAGGTCCGCAGGACCTTCGCGATGTTGCCGGGGCATTCATGCCCCGGTGGCTCGTAGGATGAATCCTACGGCAACGGTGGGAAGGTCCTTCGGACCCCCAATCGGCACGCCGGCTGGATCGCGCGTCGTCACTCCGTCACCGCGGGTCCGCAGGACCTTCTCCATGTTGCCGGGGCATTCATGCCCCGGTGACCCGCTGCCGAAAACTGGACCCGACGAGATCCGTTGTGTGAAAGGGGAACGACGGAGGCACTGACAATGAAGGCAATTCGAACGGTGGCAGTCGTGGTGGGTTTGGTGGTGGTCGTGGGTGGCTGTGCGTCGACGATGCAGTCCGTGCGTTCCATTGCGGCTCAGGACCTGCGCTGTCCGGCGACCAGCATTCGCATGGCATCGCTTCCGGACGGAGCGTTCCGCGCCGAGGGATGCGGACGGCGTGCCTACTATCTCGACGACAACGCGTTCTCGGCAACGTCCGCGAGCAACCCGAACGCGGTCTACTTTCAGCATTCCGCCAGCACCGCCTCGCGGTGACCGTCCCGCGGTGATCGTGTAGCGTGCGGGCATGTCGCCCGTCGCGCGTCCTGCGTCGATTCTGGACTGCATCGGTGGCACCCCGCTCGTGCCACTGGTTCACATCGGCGCAGGACTTCCCGTGCCCGTGCTCGCGAAGTGCGAGCACTTGAATCCGGGTGGCTCGGTCAAGGACCGTCTCGCACTCGCGATCATCGACGACGCCGAGTCGCGCGGTGTGCTCTCGCGCGGGGCGACGCTCATCGAGGCAACCGCCGGGAACACCGGCATCGGGCTCGCGCTCGTTGCTGCGATCCGTGGATATCGACTCGTGTGCGTGATGCCCGAGAAGATGTCCCAAGACAAACGTGACGCACTTCGCGTCCTCGGCGCCGAAGTGGTCATCACGAAGAACGCGCCGCCGGACGACCCGGGCAACTTTCAGAACGTTGCGCGGCGCATGGCCGACGAGCACGGCTGGTTTCTCACCGACCAGTTTCGCAACCCCGCGAACGCACGCATCCACGAGACGACGACGGGACCGGAGATCTTCGAGCAAGCCGGCGGCAACGTCGGTGCGTTCGTCGCGGGCGTCGGTACCGGCGGTACGATCACCGGCGTCGGTCGGTACTTGAAATCACGGCTGCCCACCGTGCGCGTCGTGCTCGCCGACCCCGAGGGCTCGAGGCTTGCCGAGTGGGTGCGCCGACGCGAGCTCGGATTGGACGGCGCGTACGCGGTGGAGGGGATCGGCGGCAGCGCGGTGCCCGAGGCCTTCGATGCGAGCGTCGTCGACGATGCGGAGGTCGTGTCGGACGAGGAGAGTTTCGCGATGGCCAAGCGTCTCGTCCGCGAGGAGGGCTTGCTTGTCGGCGGATCTGCGGGAACCGCCGTGGTCGCTGCCGTGCGTACCGCGCGGCAGGATGGGATGCGCGGCCCCGTCGTGGTGCTGTTGCCGGACGGCTGGGACCGATACCGGAGCAAGCCATGGATGCAGAATTCGTAGCAGCGAGGGTCCGCAAGAACGCGGAAGCGTGCGCGATTCTTCGATAATTGTTGCGAAGAACGGAAAGCTTGGGAGCTGTCACATTCCATTGCATCTCGGCACGGCCACGGTGTTAGGCTGCCGCCACCGAAACGGAGGGAACGTCCATGGGTCTTGGTTTCAGCATCGATCTCATCATTCTCGGCATCCTCGGTGCCGCAAATCTGATCATCGCGAAGCGCCCCGACGCCAAGGCGATGATCGACAAGATCGCGCCGTATGGCGGATGGATCGGCGCGGGATCGGCGGCCTGGGGCGTCTGGATCGTCATCTGGGGCATCATGAACATGGGTGTGTTTCTGCGCTTCACCCCCGTGTGGTTCATCATGGTGATCGCCGGCGGATTGCTACTAATCTCGCTGGGCCTTCTCATGGGTTCCGGAATCATGAAGACCTACGCCAAGAGCCCGGAGGCGGGCGCGCGGATGGACCAGATGGTCGCCAAGCTCGCTCCCTTCCAGGGCATTCTTGGTTTCATCTCGATCGGTCTGGGCCTGTTCTCCATCGTCTACACGCTCCTCGGCCTGCATTTCTAAGCGCTCCGCTCCGCGGGCGTTTTACCCAACTTTGACAAACGGCACCTCGCCTCGCGCGTCTATTCGCGCAGAGGTGCCTCATGATTCATCGTCGACCGGTTCATCCCCGCCGCGCCCGTGCGCTGGCATTCGGCTGTGTTGCGCTCGCCACGGGCGGAATTGCTCTCTGGAACGCCCCTGCGGCCAACCTTGCGCATCGTCTTGTGAGGCGCGCGACCCCCAACAATCCATCGGCCACGCGCGCGGCGATCACGGGGCCGTGGATTCACGGTCGGGTCGCGCTCGCCCAGGGCGCCGTGCTCGCGGGCGGGGCGCGGACCGTGTACGCGGAAGTGCGGCTTGGCGCGGACTCGCGCAACATCGCGCCGACGGAGGTTCGGCCCGTGGCGCTCGCGGTGGCGCTCGACGTGTCGGGCTCGATGTCCGGCGAGAAGATCGAGCAGGCGCGACGTGCGTTGCTCGAGATGGTCAACGGCATGCGCGAGTTCGATCAGATCGCGATCGTGACGTACAGCGAAACGCCGCGCACGCTGCAGCCACTTGCGACAGTGCGCGACGTGCGTGACGCGCTGCGCGTGATGATCCCGGCGATCGGCATCGAGGGCGGCACGAACATTCCGAGCGGTCTCGCGCTGGCGTCGAACGAACTGCGCAACGCGCGCGACGGTCTGGTTCGACGCGTCGTGCTCATGTCCGACGGGCAAGATCAATCGGGAATGCAGATCGAAACCGTGCGTGCATCGGTCCGATCGCAGGCCGACTACGGCGTGACCATGTCTGCGCTCGGCATCGGCTCGGACTACGACGAGCGATTCATGAGCACGGTCGCCGACGCGGGACATGGCAACTACGAGTTCTTGCGCGAGGGCGCGCAGCTCGCGACGTTCTTGCAGCGCGAATTGCAGCAGGCGACGGGAACCGTCGTCGACCGCGCGGTGGCCGAAGTGCAACTGCCCGCGGGCTGGACGCTCGTGCGTGCGATGGGAACCGAGGCGCAGGGAACGGCCGGCGCCGTGCGGCTGCCCGTCGGTTCGCTGTTCGCGGGCGATGAACGCCGCATGGTGCTGGAACTGAACGTGCCCGCCGGTGAAACCGGCAACGTTGCGTCGCTCGGTGTCGCGGTGCGCTATCACGCCGTCGCCGACCGTCGAGACATCTCGCTCGATCCGGCGCGCGTGGCGTTGCGCACGGTCGCGAGCGAGGCCGACGTGACGGCGTCGCGCGACGTTCAAGTGTATGCCGAGACCGAGTCGACCGCACTCGCGGCGCGACAGACCGCCGCGGTCATGGCGTGGCGAGAAGGTCGCGTGCAAGAAGCGCAGCAGATCGCAGCGCAGAACGTCGCGACGCTCCGCACGCTGCAGGTGGCCGCTCCGTCGGCAGCGCTCGCGGCGCAGGTCGCGGAGTACTCGCGAGACCAGGCCGCGTTCGGCTCGATGGGCGCAGGGTCGGCGCAGGGACGCGAGTATGGCCTGCAGTCCGGCGTCGCCAACCGTGCCCGCGCGATGCGCTCGGGCGTTCCCTCGACCACCAACTGAGCGAGCGGGAGACCACCATGAGACCCATTCTCTTCGCGCTCGTTGCGTCCATTGCCGTGTTCGTCGCGCCGGCACTCGGCACGGTATCACCGATCGTTCTCGCCCTCGCCAGCGTTGGTGCGGGGGTTTTGCTCGCGAGCATCAGCACCGAGGAATTCTCGCCGCTCGCAATTGCAGCGGGAGCCCTCGGTGCGCTCGCGTTCTCGATGCTGCGAGCCGAGTCCGCGGCACTCGCGTTCGGCGCATGGTTCGCGGCCGTCCACGCGCCGCGTGCACTTCGCGCAAACCGCGGCAAATCCGAGTCTGCGGTCCTCGTGGCGATCGCCCTTGCGTGCGGAGCCGGTGCGGCACTCGTCGACGCTCACTTCGTCGGCGCAACGCTGCTCATTCACGCGACGGCGGCGTGCGTCGTCGGTCTGTTGGTCGCAGCACCGATGCTGTGGCCGGTCGACGATCCGCTGACTCACGACTTGCTGCACACGGCCCGCGTGTGCGCCGAGCCGGCGCGCGCACTGCTCCTGCGTGCGGCGATTCTGCGTCGTCGCTTCGGCGAAACCGACTGGCACGGCGCGCCGAGCGAGGTTCGCGACCGCGTCGAGACCGCGTGGCGAACGCTTCGAGGCATCGCGTCGGTGCGCGTGGGATCCGCGGGACGCGCGGCCGAGCGCATGGACGAACGCGTGCGGGCCATCGTCGCGGGGCTCGAGCGCACGTACGCCGCGGCCGAAGAGTCGCTCGCGAACGCTGCGACCATGAGCGATCGCACCACGCAGGACCTGCGCACGTGCAGCGAGGTCCTGGAAACCGAGGCGTCCGCGTATGCCGAAGCCACGGACGACGGCGAGTCGCCTCCCGTCCCCGCAAGCCCTGCGCGCGCCGACGTCGATTCGGCCGGGTGCGCGGGGTACGCTTGCGCGACTGTCGCTGCGCCGAACACGCACGCTTGAACCCCGCATGACCGATCTCGCACCGCTCCGAATTCTCGTCGTCGAGGACGAGCCCTCCATTCGCGAAGGCGTCGTCGATCTATTGTCGTTCCACGGATTCAGTGTCGACGCGGTGGGAGATGGTGCGGCGGCACTCCAGACACTCGAAGCTCAGCGTTTCTCGCTGATTGTGCTCGATCTCATGATCCCCCCCCCCGACGGACTCGAAGTGCTCGCGACGCTTCGCCGCGGGGGGGACAAGACTCCGGTGCTCGTGCTCACAGCGCGCGGATCGGAATCGGACGTCGTCGAGGGGCTCGAGCGCGGCGCGGACGACTACGTGACCAAGCCATTCGGCGTGAAGGAACTCGTTGCGCGCATCCGCGGCCTGCTGCGTCGCGCGCAGGAACAGACGCCGGCAGACGGCGGGACGGCATTGCGCCAGTTCGCGCTCGGCGATGCGCTCGTCGATCTTGCCAACGCACGCATCACGTACGGGCAGGGTACGACGCTCGAACTGACCGCGCGCGAGGCCACGCTGCTCGCGTTTCTGCACACGCACCGCGAACGCATCGTGACCCGTGCCGAGTTGCTGGTCGGCGTGTGGGGGTACCGCGACGGGACGATCGAGACACGCACTGTCGACGTCCACGTGCAGAAGCTCCGCGCGAAGCTGCGCGCACTCGGCGGGCATACCGAGTGGATCGAGACCGCGCGCGGAATCGGCTATCGGCTCGGTCATGGCTGAGCCCACGGCACGACGCACGCTGACGACCATCGCACTTGCGGTGCCGGCGGCGCTGCTTGCGGTGGGGTGGATGGTCGCCTCGTGGCGCGCGTACGACGTTCAGCGCGCGCAGGCGCGGCGCGACATGATGGCGCGCGCAGAAGTCGTCGTCGCTGCGGTGCGCGAGGGACTCGAGGACCTACGTGGCCGCGAAGACGAACGTCCGTACTACGTCTACAGCTACTACTACACGCCGCCGGACTTGATCGCATTGCAGGAAAGCGTGGCGGTCTCGCCGCTCGGAAGCGTACCAACCGACGCGCGAGTTCGCGGACACTTCCAGATCGATCCCGGACCGAGAGTGCACACGCCACTCGTCGACGACGAGGCCCCTGCGGCGGTGCGGGATCGGGGACACGAGATCGTCGCCGTCGTCGAACGCGAAATCGCGCCACGCGTGCGCGGGCTCGCAAGCGCGAACCGCGAGCAGACGGTGACGCTCGCACTCGACGGCGACGGTCGCGACAACAACTCCGTCACGGGCAACTGGTCGTACAGCAACGCGGTGCTGCGAGACATTCGCGCGGCGCAACAGGGGGACCCCAGCGCGCAAGTGCGAGCGCAAGAGCGCGGCCGCGCACCGTACCGCACGCGCGTGACCGTCGCGTGGAACGACCGTGGCGTCGACGGAACGGATTTTGGGCGAGTTGCCGAGGCCCCGGTTGCAGCTGCAGCGCCTGCGTACGCCGTGGCGCAGAACGCGGCGGCGGTCCCGAGCGCGCGAGCTCCGAGCAGCGGGGCGCCGGCCGAAGGCGCGCTGCAGCGCGCCGCGGATCAGACAGTTCAGCGCGGTTTGGTCGCGCGGGACTTCGCGCAGCAGGCACCGGCGACACGCCAGGGTCCCACGCACGAAGCGCCCGTCGCGGCGTACACCCCCATGCGCTTCGCACGACGCGGAAACGAGTGGTTTCTGTATCGTGTCGTCACGACCGATGGAGTGTCGAGCGTGCAGGGCGTGCTGCTCGACCGCGAGGTGTTGCGCTCGACGTGGCTCGACGCGGTGTTGACACGGCATGCGCCGCGCGATCGAAGTCTGCAACTCGTCGAGTCGTCGCGGGCGCGATCGGCGTGCGTCGCGGCCGTGGCGCTGCCCGCGCCGCTCGACGAGACGTCGGTGTGCGCACGCACGGCGGCCGCCACCGCGGCATGGCGACCGCTCGCGTGGCAGATCTTCGCACTCGCCGCGGTGCTCGCACTGATCGCCGCGAGCGCCATCGCACGCGAGCGAGCGCTGCGTCGGGCGCGCGACCTCGCCGGTCTCGAACGATCGTTCGTCGCGTCGGTGTCGCACGAGCTACGCACTCCGCTCACCACGCTGCGCATGAACGCCGAGATGCTGAAGGAAGGCTGGGTCTCCGAGGGTCGGCGCGAGAAGGTCATCGGGCAGCTGGTCGACGAGAGCGCGAGGCTGTCGCGTTTGGTCGAAGACGTTTTGACCTTCGGACGGCTCGCCGACGGTCAAGCCGTCGTCGCGTGCGAGCCCGGCGACCTCGGTGCCGCCGTGCGCGACGTCGTCGAACGCGAACGCGCGCGACTCGAATCACGCGGCGTGACGCTCGACGTGACGGATGTGCGCGAAGTGCGTGCGCGCTGGGATCGCACGGCCGTCGACCAGATCACGACGAATCTTCTCGAAAACGCCGCGAAATACGCTGCGGACGCCACCGACCGCACGGTGCACGTGTCGACGTCGGCGCGGCCCGGGCGCGCGGTGCTGACCGTCCGCGATCACGGCCGCGGCGTGGCGGCGTCCGAACGCGAACGTGTGTTCGACCGGTTCTACCGGGCACGCGCGGCGATCGCGTCGCACGTCGCGGGGACCGGACTGGGGCTCGCGATCGTCCGCGGGCTCGCACGCGCGATGGGCGGCGATGCACGGATCGTCGGCGAGAGCGAAGCGAATGGGTGTGTCGTCGAAGTGGAGTTGCCCCTCGCGGGAGCGCCCTCTGCCGGCGGATGACGCCCGATGACTCTACGGGAAGATCAACAGGGAGAACGGGAGGGCGGGGAGCGGGGCGGGAGGGTGGTTGAGTTTGCGAAGATTGCAGTCAACCTTCGCACACCACTTCGATGCTCGATCGTGCTGCCGACGCGTGGCCAGTCCCCGCTTCGAACAACCACCATCTCCCTCTCTCCCCGCCTCCCTGTTCCATCATCCCGGCGGTTCCGCGCGGAGCATCAACGACTCCAACCGTCCGCGTCGTCCGTCTCCCCGTGCGTGCTCACGGCGTGGCCGGTGACCGGCGACAGCTCGGGTGCCGCGTCGCCGCGGGTCGTCGGGCCAGGAATCTGATACGGATGTCCGTCGAGTCGTTTCAGCGCTGCGTTGAAGCGCCACGTCGCGTACGCGAGGCTGAAGCCGACTGCTTGTCGGGGATCGAAATACGGGTTCTTCACTCCGCCAAGTTCCGCGAGCGCCAGGATCTGATCGCCGACGCTCACGGGGCACCCGTGCAATCGCACGTGCGTCTGGTCTTTGGTGTCGGCCAACGACTTTCGAACGCGCAGCATCTTGGCGTACACGTCGTCGTGCTGAATGTGATGCGGGTCGAGCGTCGACCGGTCGCGATACGTGCTTCGAATTTGCACGAGTTCGTCGCCGATCGTTCCCTTCCACGTCGCGCAGTCGCCGATGAAGATCACTTTCTCGCCGGGCTTGGCGTCGATTGGTCCGTCGTACGCGCCGAAGACGACGTGCATCCGCGGCATCTTCGAATCGCACGCCTTGTCGAACACCCTGAGAATCTCGATCGCCTCTTCGATCGCCCCGGGACACCCGCCCCAACAATAATCGGTCTTCTCGGACTCGGGCGGCGGCCCGGCGTACGCCGTGATGTTCGTCCCTTCGAAATACTTCTCGACGCGAATCAACCCGCGCTCGAATCCCTTCGCCCGCACCCGCGCTTCTTCCAACGTCACGTCGCCCGTGATGTCGATGTCCGCGAGGTCGATCGGTCCGAATCCCTCTTCGTGCGCGTACCGAATGTGATCGATGCTTCGCGGATCGAGTCCGATGATCTGCGACGCCACCGCGTCGAACGCGACCTGGTTGTTCCCCATCATCACGAGGTTCAGCGGGAACGGCTTGGGTGTCATCATGCGCCCCTCGCCCGCCGTGATCGCGTCCATCACGCAGAACTGCGGCTGAATGACGTACTGCAGATCCCGGATTTTCTCGTTGAGCCGGTGGTCGTGATCGATCAGCCGGTGCCGGTCGTCCTGAATCCCGATGTACAACTTGATCGAGAACGTCACCGTCGTCCACGGATGCGCCTTGAACTTGGGCATCGAGACGTAGAAATCGGCCTTCGCCACGGGCTCGGGGACGTAGATGTAGTCGCGCAGACGCTTGGTATGCCGAAGCGGAATCTCGACCTGCGGTTCCTCGTCGAAGTAATACCGCTTCACATCCGGCACGCGATCGAGCATGCGTTCATACCCGGACTCGAAAAACACCGCCCGCGTCGGAATCGTGATCCCGCAACGCTCGCCGACGGCGAGTTCCGTCATCGACTCGTCCGACACGTCCTTGAGTGCCCACAGCACGCCCTCCGCAAACTTTGCGCGCGTGAATGCGTGGGGAAACATCTTCCCCGCGGCGACGATGTTCGGTTTCACGAGCGTGCGACCGGTCGGCTTGAGCTGCAGCTCCTCGAGCCCTTCGCGCACGATCTCGCGAATGCGCATCGCGTCGTACGTGTCGCAGTCGCGCAGAATGACTTTCGCTCGGGTCATGGCACTCCCTATCGTCCGGGACTTAACTTTTTCACTTTTTAACTTTTGGCGCCATGGCCCTCGTGCCCCCACCCGCGGCGCGCCCCCTCCCGCCGCCTGCGGCGGCGACCTCCCCCGAAACGAGACTGTCGACAAACGTGGCGTGTTCTTGGCATGCGCGAGATGGGCTGGTGCCAATCGTCAAT
>Ga0080064_1000305_pt1 | contig 141429 bp, 125 predicted proteins | sample Subgrocontami54m_FD_69260 | JGI IMG/M metagenome (GOLD analysis project Ga0080064, IMG submission 69260) | Subsurface groundwater microbial communities from S. Glens Falls, New York, USA - GMW46 contaminated, 5.4 m (SPADES assembly) (version 2) ...
GCAGTGAGGTGGTGCGTCCGCCGTCTCGGGCCGCTGCCGTCGCAATCTGCTCATGACAGCGAATCCCCCTCACCCGTCTCGCAGCTTCGCTGCTCGCCACCCTCTCCCCGCCTGCGGGGAGAGGGAAGGTCCGTGACGGCAATGGGAGTCGTCATCGCCGGCCTCGCTTCGCCAGCGCCGCATCAATGATCACGCGCAATTTTCCGGCAGCCTGCGCCGGATCGGGCGCAAAGGACAAAGCGGAGATCACCGCGATCCCATCCGCGCCGGCCGCGATGACATCGGCTGCGTTGCTTTCGTCGATGCCCGCGATCGCGCCGATGGGAAATCCCGGCGCGCGTGCGCGAATTTCCGCCGCGATGGATTTCAGCCCGTCGACTCCGATCGGCGGATCGGGGTTGTCCTTGGACGAGGTGGCAAAGACACCGCCAATGGCGACGTAGCTCAGATGCTCAAGCGGCGCGGCCTGTGCTTGCGCCACGGTCTTCACGCTCAGTCCAATGATGGCGTCGGGTCCCAGCAGGCGGCGAGCATCGCGCACGTCCATGTCGTCCTGGCCGACATGAACTCCGTCGGCCCCCGCCGCCAGCGCCACATCGACGCGATCATTGATGATAAACGGCACCCGCGTCGGCGCCAGCGCCGCCTTGATGGCGCGCGCCTGCTCGATCATCGCCCGCGTGCTCGACTGCTTGTCGCGCAGCTGCACAAGCGTGGCGCCGCCTTCGGCGACCTGCCGCGCCAGATCGGGTAATGGCCGCCCAGCCGCGTGCTCGGGATCGACAAGGGCATACAGACGAAGATCGACGCGCATCCCGGACATACCTAATTTGGCGACGGCCTCGCCGCAAGCGCGGCTTGCCAGAGCGGGGCGATTTTGCTGGATTGGGGCCACGCCGAGGCTGCGGCCGGGAGACTACGATGATTCCCTTTTTCGTTCAGATCAAGTGCCAGCTCGGCAAGTCCTATGATGTCGCCAACAGGCTGGCCGACGCGGAGATCGCCTCCGAAGTGTACTCAACTGCCGGAGAGTTCGACCTACTGGCGAAGTTCTATGTCGAGGAAGGCACCGACATCGGCCATTTCGTCAACGAGAAGGTGCAGACCCTTCCCGGCATCCAGGACACCCGCACCATCATCACTTTCAAGGCCTTCGGCGGATAGTCACGTTCTTGCGGCGCAGATGGCAAATCCTTATTGGCCGCCCATCTGCCACTTCGAGATAGATTCGCTCTGCCTTATGAGCTGAATGATGTTGAGCGTCAGATTATCGCGAACCGCGTAAGCGGTGAACAGCTCCGTCCCGATCACGAGCGCCACGGTTGCCCAAACCGGCAGTATTCGTGCGAGCACGAAGCCGATTGCCGCCGCAAGCGTGTCGGCGACCGAATTGACAATGCTGTCGCCGAAATAGCCGCGCGCAAGCGCCGATTGACGGTAGCGGTCCATGACCAACGGCGTGTTCTCGACGACCTCCCAGGCGGATTCCAGCCCGATGGCCATGGCAAGCCGCACGCCGAACGGCAGGCGCGGCGCAATCAGCCAAAGAAGCAAGTAGAAGCCGAATCCGTGGATGACGTGTGAGTAAGTGTACCAGTCGGTGAGATGTTGCGAAGTCTCCGCGCTGGAGGCCAAGCCGTGCCAGAGCTTTATGGTGCCGCAGGCACAAACCGGCGGATGGCCCATGGCAAGAAGGATGAGGGCCTGGAGGGAGATGAATCCTGCACTCAGCAAGAGACAGGCTCTGAACGAAATCCCTGTCGACCATTTGGCCGCCTGCATCTGCTGCGGTCTCAACATTCCCTGTCCCAATCCCGTCCAGATGCTGAAATGTCGATCATTTAACGAACGACTTGAATAGCTGGTAAAAGCCTAGCCCCTGAACGATATGAGCCATCGCAACGGTGAGCGCGTAGTAAGCCCAATGCACGACGTAGGAGTAGGCCAGTCCATTGGGCACACGCAATATAAGATAGGGAAACACGAAGCCGAATGCGGCAGCCGACAACGAAAATCTCGTCACGTAAGGTAGCGGTGCTCCGCCAAACGCGAGGAGGACGTGCGCAGCTCCGAACACGACTGCGCAGTAAACGGATATCTTGCGAAGGCTGAAGTTCTGAGCCGCCAGGGCGAGAACCAGAGCAACGATAAGAAGCTGCTGGAATAGAATCTCGATGGATTTCGGCAGGAAGTACCACGGCGTCGCGAGCCTAATCTCCGGCGGCTTCCACGGCTCCGTCCAGTTCGTCGGCGGCAGCAAAGGAAACACATAGGCCACGAATAATATGCAACTTGCAAAAGAAATGGACCAAACGATATGGCTCTTCAGTGGGCTCCCGAATGTGGTCCATCTGCCGTAGAGAGGCCAACTGGCATATAGAGGCCAGAACGTAATGACGGCAAATCCCAACCAAAAAACGTAATACAGGGTGATCGTAACGGGACCGTCGTTATAGCTGGTTTGCAGTCCGAGTAGCGGCAATAGAAAGTAATATCCCAGATCCGAAACAGTCCAGATGGCTGCGATTTGGGCAATCGTTCCTATCAACTGGGCGTCGGGCGGCCCATTCGCGTCGATGGATAAACGGTTCGACATGTTGTCGCTTATGACCGCGGGTCAGAGCAGGCCTTCTGCAATATCAAGATAGGATCACAGCAAACTTAAACATACGCAACCGCCTGCTGTACCTCGGCTCATCTATGCGCTGCCCGAGGGCGGACCTTCCGGGTCGCGGCGTTGTAACCGGAGCTGCCGCTCGCGCCAGATCACGAACAGGCCGGCGGCGATCACGATCGCCGCTCCGACCAGAACCATCGGTTCGGGTATCTCACCGAAGACAAAATAGCCAAACGTAAAGGCCCAGAAGATCGCGATGTAGTCGAACGGCGCGATCAGGGAAGCCGACGCGTAGCGGTAGCTCTCCGTCAACATGAGATGGCCGACGCCGCCAAGAACGCCGAGCATGACCAATACAACCAATTCCGTCGCGTTGGGCCGATGCCAGCCGAAGGGCAGCGTCATCAGCCCGATCACCATGCAAATCAGCGAAAAATACAAGACAATGGATGACGTGGTCTCGCTGTCGGTCAGACGGCGCGTCTGGATAACGGCCAGGGCGTTGAACACGGCGGCCAGCACCGCAAGAATGGCGCCCAGCGTAGCAGTGGCGGACATCACCGAAAACCGCGCGATCGACAGGTGCGGGGCCAGCATGACGATCACCCCAGCAAAGCCGAGCAATACGGCGGACCAGCGGTAGAAGCGCACGCGCTCGCCCAGCCAAAGGCCCGCCAGCGCCACCGTGATGAGCGGGGATGAAAAGCCGATCGCCGTTGCGTCCGCCAGCGGCAAGCGGGCCAAGGCCCCGAAATGAAAGAACATGCCGCCAACGCCGGCAAAACCGCGGCCAAAATGACCAAACGGCCTTCCGGTGTGAAGCGCTGTCCAAAGCTCGCCGCGCCAAGCGTAGAAGATCACCACCGGGAAGATGGCGAAAGCGCTGCGGAAGAACACCATCTGGCCGACGGGGACGATTTCGCCCAGCCACCGAACTGATGCGCCCATGGTTGAAAACAGCAGCGTGGAGGCGACTTTGAGCAGAATGGCGGTAAAGATGTTCAAGACGTCATTTCCGTTCGGGTGGCTTGTCGCCCTCCACCGGCGGCAGCGACTTGATGTAGTGCGCTATCGCTGCGCGGTCGTCGGCGCTTAATTGCGCGGTATTCCGCACCACTTTCACCATGGATCCGCCGACCTGGTCGCCATCCGGAAGCTCGCCGGTTTCCAGCATGTTGGCGATGTCTTTCTCCGACCAATCGCCGATTCCTTTCTGCGTGATGTTTGGCACCCAGCCCTCGCCCTCCGCATTGGGGCCGCCGGTAAAGCGCTTTCCGAGCTTGATGCCGCCGAGCCGATTGCGCGGGCTGTGGCATTCCGCGCAATGAGCGGGACCGTTGACGAGGTAGGCGCCGCGATTCCACCGCGCCGATCTCCTCGGATCGGGCTTGAACGGCTCGCCGTCCAGATACAGCAGCTTCCATATCCCGATGGTGCGGGGGATTTTGTAGAGGACCGGAAGGTCGTGCTCCACCACCTTGCCTTCAACGGGAGGCAGCGTCTTGATGTAGGCAAACAGGTCGCGCACGTCGTCAGAGGTCATGTGCTGGAAGGACGTGTAGGGAAACGCCGGATAATAATGTGTCCGGTCGGGCGCGGTGCCTTTCACCAGGGCGGTGACGAACTGCACCTCCGTCCATGCGCCGATGCCGTCTTCCGCATGGGGAGAGATGTTCGGCGGATAAAAAGTGCCGAACGGAGATTTCATGGCAAAGCCGCCTCCCAACCTGGTGGGATCATCCTGATTGGGCGTGGCGTGGCAGGACGCACAATTGCCCGCAAAGAACATCGCGCGGCCGTTTTCGAGATTGGGCTTATGCGGCCCAAGTGCGCGCGCGGATACCACCTGCGGACGGGTGATAATGAGGTACCCTGCCAGGCCGATGACGGCGAAGAGCCCGGCAAGAATGAGCAGCTTGCGCAGCACGCGGTTGCTTTTCCTTATGGGGTTCTCCGAAACCGAAAATTGTAACGGATGATTGTCGCCTCGGCTTCCTCACAATTCCATAATAGCACTGACGGCAGAAAGCCAATGAATGAGCAGGGAATAATCGTCAGGCTGCGGGGTTCATGGCAGGTGGCTTCGGCTATCTGCAAACAAGGGAGCGTTGCATGATGAAAACGAAAATTTTGAGCGGGTTTGCCGCAATAGCGGTGACGATGCTTCTCGCCGGTTCGCCGGCTCTGGCCCAAGAGGTCAAGATGAAAGCGGACCTGAAGGGAACGGCGGAGGTCCCTCCCGTTGATACCAAGGGCAGCGGCGCCGCCGAGGTCACCTACGATCCGGCCGGCAAGAAAGTATCTTGGACGGTGAACTATTCCGGGCTAAGCGGTCCCGCGACCGCGGCGCATTTCCACGGCCCTGCCGAGGCGGGCAAGAATGCCGGCGTCGCGGTGCCGATCCCCAATCAGGCCACCGTCCCGGTCAAAGGCTCCGCCACGTTGACGGACGCCCAGGCCGCCGATCTCTTGGCCGGCCGCTACTACATCAACGTTCACACCGCCGCCAACCCCGGCGGCGAAATCCGCGGCCAAGTCACGAAGTAACGGGCTGACCTTAAGTAAAACGCCCGCCGGATTTCGCCGGCGGGCGTTTTTTTTGTTGCAGCAAAAGTTATGAGCGCCGCAAGCGATAGACCTCGTGGCAACTGCTGCAATGGTTGTCGTTGATCGCTGGCCAAACCGCTTTAAGCCCGGCGAGGTCTTTGACCTTGCCCTTGGCGTCCGCGGCGTCCTTGGCAAATTTCTCCGCCCGCGCCTTCATGTCGGCTTGATTCTGGGCCTCGAAGGCTTTGGCCGCCGTGTAGTAATTGCTGTCGGGCACAGGCCCCTTGAAGCCGCCTACCGGGAATAGGCTCGGCATCTTCGGCGCGGTTTCGGCAAAATGCGCCAGCGCCTCATCGACCTTCGCTTGCTCGTAAGGCATCTGATCGCGCGCCATCCGGTTGAGCGTGGAATAGCCATACTTGCCGTACTTCTCCATGAAATCCTTGCGCGCGGCATTCACATCCGATTGGGCAAGAACCGCTGTCGCGCCCAATGCGATGGCTGCAACGGCGCTCAGGATACGAAACATGAATTGCTCCTCAGGTTGCTTCGGGGCCTTACCTGGGCCGATGACGTGTGAACACCGGATGGTTATGATTATTCCTGCCGATCTCGGCTGGGCAAAACGCCGCAGACGGCAATTTCATCGCAGGTTGCAGTAGATAGAGACGCGCGTTACTCGGCGGGCTGGGCGGCTTTCTTTGACGCCATATACGCGCTCACGCGGCCGGCCACCGCTTTGCTGACAACATAGAAAACCGGCGTGAAGATCAGGCCGAAGGCCGTCACCCCGATCATGCCGAAGAAGACGGCGGTGCCGAGCGCCTGACGCATCTCGGCGCCGGCGCCGGTCGCCCAGACCAATGGCGTCACGCCGAAGATGAAGGCCAGCGAGGTCATGACGATCGGCCGCAGCCGCAGCCGCGCCGCCTCGATCGCCGAGTGGAAGCGGTCGCGCCCCTGCTCTTCCAATTGCTTGGCGAATTCGACAATCAGGATCGCGTTCTTGGCTGCCAGTCCGATCAGCACAATGAATCCGACCTGGGTGAGAATGTTGTTGTCCTGGCCGCGGATCAGCACGCCGGTGATCGCCGCGACCAGGCACATGGGCACAATGAGGATGACCGCGAACGGCAGCGTCAGGCTTTCGAACTGAGCCGCGAGCACGAGAAACACGAAGGCAACCGCCAGCACGAAAGCGAAGACCGCGGTGTTGCCCGCGCGTAATTGCTGGAAGGCGAGCGTCGTCCATTCGTAGTTGAATCCTTCCGGCAATATTTCCGCCGCGAGGCGTTGCATGATCTGAATCGCCGCGCCCTGCGAGAAGCCGGGCGCGGGCGCGCCATCCAGCTCGGCGGCCGGGTAGAGATTGTAACGCGGCACCCGGAACGGCCCGGAGCGGTCGCTTGCCGTGGTAAAGGCGCCAATCGGAACGGTATCGCCGCTGGAATTCCGCACGCGGATTTTCAGCGCGTCCTCCGGTTCAAGGCGGTCTTTGTCCTGCGCTTGGGCAACGACACGGAACGTGCGGCCAAGCAGATTGAAGTCATTGACGTAGGACGAACCAAGATAAGTTTGCAGCGCGCTGAACACCTCCGGGATGTTGATGCCCAGCAGTTGTGCCTTGGTGCGGTCGATGTCGAGATAGAGCTGCGGTGTCGAGGTTTCGAACAGCGAGAAGACCTGGCTGAGGCCCGGCGTCTGCGCGGCCCGTCCCATCATGGCGTAAACCGCCGCCTGCAGGGCTTGCGGGCCGTGCCCGGCGCGATCCTCCACCATCATACGGAAGCCACCGGCGTTGCCGATGCCCGCCACCGGTGGCGGCAGGATCACCAGCACCAGCGCCTCCTGGATCGGCGCGAAGCGCTTGAACAGCTCGGCCTGGATGGCCGCCGCGGACTTTTGCTTATTTCCGGCTCGCTGGTTGAAAGGCTCCAGCACGAGGAATATGGCGCCGGCGTTGGAGGCCTGGCTGAACGTCGCGCCGGAGAAGCCGACGATATTCACCGCGCCGCTGACGCCCGGCGTATCGAGGGCAATATCGACGGCGCGGCGCAGTACCTGGTCGGTACGATGCAGCGCGCTGCCGGACGGCAATTGCGCAGCCACGATGATGTAGCCGCGGTCAAGCTGCGGAATGAATCCAACCGGCGCCAGGCGGAACGCAAGAAACCCCAAGGCAAGGACTCCCGCATAGATCAGCAGCATCACGGTGGAAAATCGCACGACGCGCGCGACCAGCCGGCCGTATTCCGTGGAAAAGAGGGCAAAGCCCTTGTTGAACAAGTCGAACAGCCCCTGGATCGGCCGCAGCAAGATCGGTTGGCGGCGGCCCTGGTGCGGCCGCAGCAGCAAAGCGCAAAGCGCCGGTGAGAGCGTCAACGATACGGTTAGCGAGATGAGCGTCGCCCCCGCGATGGTGAGCGCGAACTGCCGGTAGAACTGGCCGGAAATTCCGGTGATGAAGGCGGACGGAATGAACACCGCCGACAGAACCAATGAAATCGCGATCAGCGCCGTGCCCACCTCGTCCATGCTGCGGATGGAGGCGTCGCGCGGGGACATGCCCTGGGCGATGTTCCGCTCCACATTCTCCACCACGACGATGGCGTCATCAACCACGATGCCGACGGCGAGCACCAATCCGAACAAGGACAAGTTGTTCAGGCTGAAGCCGAACAGCGACATGAAGAAAAAAGTCCCGATCAGCGATACTGGAATAGCCACGATCGGGATGACTGCCGCCCGCCAGGTCTGCAAGAACATGATGATGACGAAGACCACCAGCAGCACGGCGATGCCGATCGTCACCTCCACCTCATCAACCGACTGCTGAATGAACTGGGTGGGGTCATAGACGATGGCATGCGTGATGCCGGAGGGGAAACGCGGCGCCAACTGCTCCATGGTGGTGCGGACGGTGCGCGCGGTCGCCAGCGCATTCGATCCGGGCCGCTGGAAGATGGCGAGCGCCACCGCGGGGTCGCGGTTGAGATAGGAGTTCGACCCGTAATCCTGCGCGGCGAGCTGGACGGTCGCGACGTTCTTCAATCGCACCACGGCGCCCGGCGTGTTCTTCACCACGATGTTGCCGAACTCGGCCGGATCGCTCAGCCGCCCTTGCGTCTGCACCGACACTTGGAAGGCGAGCGGATTCTCCACTGGCGGCTGGTTGAGCACGCCCGAAGCGACCTGCAAATTCTGGCCCTGGATGGCCGCCACGACGTCCTGAGAGGTCAGGCCGAGCGATTGCAGGCGGCCGGGGTCGAGCCATACGCGCATGGCGTAGTCACGGCTGCCGAACACGGTGATGGAGCCGACGCCGTCCACGCGGGTGAGCGCGTCCTTGATTTGCAGGCTGGCGAAATTCGAGACGTAGAGCTGGTCGCGCGATTTGTCAGGCGAAAACAGATGCACGACCATCATCAGGTCGGGTGAGCTTTTCGACACCGTGACGCCGATGTTGCGGACGTCCGCCGGCAATCGCGGCTGGGCGATGCTGACGCGGTTTTGGACTTGCACCTGGGCGATATCGAGGTTGGTGCCGAGATCGAAGGTCACGGCGATGGAGAAGCGGCCGTCCGATGTGGCGCTGGATGAGATGTAGAGCATCCCCTCCACGCCGTTGATCTGATCCTCGACCGGCGCCACCACCGTGGAAGCGATGACCTCGGCGCTGGCGCCGGGATATTGGCCGGAGATGTTGATCGTCGGCGGCGCGATATCGGGATATTGCGCGATCGGCAGGCGCGCAAAGGAGACCCCGCCAAGGATGACGATGACGATGGCGATCACCGCCGCGAAGATCGGCCGATCGATGAAGAAATGCGAAATACGCATGGACCCTGATCCGCCGCTTATGGAGTTTTCGCCGGCGGTGCGCCGGGCGGCGCCGCACCCTCTTCCTGGGGCGTGACCTTGATGCCGGGACGCACGCGCATCAGGCCGTTGACCACCACACGCGCATCCGGAGCCAGACCTTCCTTGATGACGCGCAGGTCGCCAAAAACAGCTCCCGGAGTCACATAGACCTGCTTCACGGTATTATCCTGCTCCACCACATAGACGAACTTCCGCGCCTGATCGGTGCCGATGGCGGCATCCGGCACCAGCAGCGCCTCCTGCGGCGGCGTGGCGGGAATTTGCACCCTCGCAAACATCCCCGGGATGAAGAGCCCGTTCGCGTTGTCGAACACGGCCCGGCCGCGAATGGTGCCGGTGGAGCGGTCGATCGCGTTATCGACGAAGTCCATCTTGCCTTCATGGCGGAAATCCGGCTCGTCGATGAGGCGCAGCTTCACGGTAAGTGAAAGCCCGCGGGTGGTGACATCGCTTCCCTGCTTGGCCAGCCGGTCATAACGCAGCAACGACTGCTCGTCGAAGGTGAACTCGAAACGGATGGGATTGGTGGATACAATCGTCGCCAGCAAGGTCGAGCCCGCACCGCCCGTCACCAGATTTCCCGGCGCGACGCGGCGGTCGCCGATCCGGCCGGTGACCGGGGCGCGCAGCTCGGTGAATTCCAGATCGAGCGCCGCCTGGCGCACGGCCGCTTCGTTTGCCGCTACCGAAGCTTCGGCGTTGCGTTTGGTCTGCGAACGCTGATCGAACACCTGCTCGGCGATCGCCTTGTCGCGCACCAGTTGTTCGGCGCGGGCGAGATCGGCCTCGGCAAAGGTCAAATTCGACCGCGCCTGGAGCAGATTGGCGCGCGCCTGATCGAGCGCGTTCTGAAACGAGCGGCGGTCGATGGTGAAGAGCAGATCGCCCTTGTTCACGAGCTCGCCGTCCTTGAAGTGCACGGCCTCCAGATACCCGGTAACGCGAGCACGCATCTCCACGGAATCGACCGCGACAAAACGGCCGACATATTCGTCCTGATCGACGACGACCCGCTTGACCGGCTTGGCGACGGTGACGCCTGGCGGCGGGGGCCCGCCCTGCGGTTTGCCGTCGCCGCACGCCGCCAGGAGCGGCGCAAGCGCAACCAGCACAGCCGCGAAACGCCTTGAAACACGCGTATTCATGACTTTTCCAAATCGGGGGAGATCATGCTGGGCGGGATGAAGATAGTCCCTCGCCTGCGTTCATGAAAGAGGTGGGCCGGAGCGTCCGCGAAAGGTAGCCAGCCACTTGCGCCCGAACAGCCCGGCCACGGCGCCGCCATAGACCAAGGCGCCAAGCAGCACGAGAAGCGCAAGGCGCCCTTCGTCGCGCAAGGTCATCCAGTTTTGGGAGAGGCCGGAAATCATGTTGTCGCCGAGCCACAGAGCGCCAGCAAGCACGAAGCCTGCTGCCGCAATTTTAAGCAGCGAATTGCGCAAATCCGGATCGAGCGCGATCAGGCCCGCCCGCGCCGCGAGCCATAAAACCAGGCCGAGATTGATCCACGCGCCGATCGAGGTGGCGAGCGCCAGCCCGACCTGCGCCAGCGAGCCGACCAGCATGACCTTGAAGGCGACGTTGACGGCGACGGCGGCGAGTGAAGCCTTCACCGGGTTGGCGGTGTCGCCGCGCGCGAAAAACGTCGCGACGACGCTTCGGATAAGGACGAAGGGGATGAGCCCGAGCGCATAGGCGGCCAGCGTGCGGCCGGCCGCCACCGCGTCGGCGGAAGTAAACGCGCCCCGCGCGAACAAGGCGCGCATGATCAACTCGGGCACGATCAGAAAGGCGGCGACGCAGGGAATGGCAAGCAGCAGCGTCAGCTCGATCGCGCGGTTCTGCGCTTGGCGCGCGCCGGCCTCATCGCCCGCCGCGATGCGCCGTGCCATCTCCGGAAGGATGACCGTGCCCGCCGCGATGCCGATGACGCCGATGGGCAATTGGTGCAGACGATCAGCGTAGTAGAGCGCGGACAGCGCGCCGGTCGCCAGGAAGCTCGCGATGATCGTGTCGGCGAAAAGCGCGAGCTGAACGCCGGCTGAGCCGAGCGTCGCGGGGCCAAGCGCGCGAAAGAACTGCCGCACATCGGCGTCAAAGTCGGGCCAACGGAAGCGCGGGAGCACGCCGGCACGGCCGGCATCGGCGGCGACCAGCAGAAATTCCAGGACGCCGGCGATCAGCACCCCCCAGGCGGCGGCATGGCCCGCGCTGGGAAAGAAGGCGGCCAGCACCAGCGTGAACATCATCGACAAATTGAGCAGGATGGGCGCGGCGGCGGCGGCGGCGAAACGATGCAGCGCATTGAGGATGCCGCTGTAAAGCGTCACCAGCGTGACCAGAAGGAGGTAGGGGAAGGTGATGCGGGTCAAGTCGACCGCGAGCGCGAAGCGGCCCGGGTCATTGTTGAAACCGGGGGCCAGCACTCCGATCACAGCCGGGGTGAAGAGGAGCGCGACCCCGAGCAGCACGATCTGGCTCAGAAACAGCAGGGTGAAAATGCGATCGGCGAAAACCCGCGCCAGGTCCGGGCCGCCCTGCTGCCGGATGCGGGCGTAGGACGGCACGAAGGCGGCATTGAACGCACCTTCGGCGAAAATAGCGCGGAAATGATTAGGGAGCCGCAGAGCCACGAAAAAGGCATCCGCCACCGGCCCGGCGCCGAGGATAGCCGCGAGAATGATATCGCGTACAAACCCGGTCATGCGGGAGAGCAGCGTCAAGCCGCCCACGGTCAGCATGCGGTTGATCATTCACGCACCACGGGCTACCTCCGCCTCGATAATATCTCTGAAAACAGGCACATATATGCCCTCGCCACGGGGCGGGGTTTTTGAAATAACAGCCATCGACCTTCAGGCGCGAATCAATGGCCCCTCCCCCCATCGTACCTGTCCTGCTTGCCGGCGGCGCTGGGACGCGCCTGTGGCCGGTATCGCGGGACGCTTTGCCCAAGCAATTCCTGCCCCTGGTCGGCGATCTGTCGACCTATCAGCAGGCCTTGCTGCGGGTGGCCGACCGCCAGCATTTCGCCCCTGCCATCGTCATGACGGGCGGCCAGTTTCATTTCTTTGCCCGCCATCAGGCTGAAAAGGTCGGCCTTGAGGCCACGGTCGTGATCGAACCCATGCGGCGGGATTCCGCCGCCGCCATCGCCGCTGCGGCGGCATTCGTGAGGAAACAATATCCGGACGCGGTGGTGCTGACGCTCGCGGCCGATCATGTCATCCTGGACCCGGAGCCGTTCCAGGCGGCATGCCTCGCCGGGCGGGAGGCCGCGGATAAAGGATACATCGTCACTTTCGGCATCAAGCCAACGGAGCCGAAGACGAGTTTCGGATATATCCTGCCCGGCAAGCCGCTCGGCCCCAAGGACGTGCATGCCGTGGCAAAGTTTGTCGAAAAGCCGGACGTGGCAACCGCTCAGCGCTATATCGCCGAAGGTTATCTATGGAATTCCGGAAATTTTATGTTTCGCGCCGATGTGCTGCTGTCGGAGCTGGCGCGCTATGAGCCGGAAATGACGGAGGCGGTCGAAGCTTCGGTCGAGGCCGCGGTCACCGATCTCGACTTTCTGCGGCTCGACCCTGACGCCTTTGCGCGCGCCCCGCAAAAGTCGATCGACTATGCGCTGATGGAAAAAACCGAACGCGCGGCGGTCGTCGAAGGACATTTCCGCTGGTCGGATATCGGCAGCTGGGATGCGATCTACGACGTGGCCAAGCATGACGCGGCGCGTAATGCCGTTCAGGGCTCCGTCATCACCATCGATTCAAGCAACTGCGTCATTCACGCCGATGATCGCCTGACGGCTGTCGTGGGCGTCGATGACCTTGTGGTGGTTTCCACCTCGGACGCGGTGCTGGTGATCCCGCGCGCCCGCGCGCAAGAGGTGCGAGAGCTTGTGGATAAACTGAAAGCAGCGAAGCGGCCGGAAGCCACCGACCATCGCCGCGTTCACCGGCCGTGGGGATATTATGAATCGATCGATGCGGGCGAGCGCTTCCAGGTGAAGCGCATTGTGGTGCGGGAGGGCGGGATGCTGTCACTCCAGAAGCACCGGCATCGCGCGGAGCATTGGGTGGTGGTGCGCGGCACGGCGGAAGTCACCATCGGCGACGCGCAGCGCATCGTGCACGAGAACGAGTCGATCTATATCCCGATCGGCAGCGTGCATCGCCTCGCCAATCACGGAAAGATTCCGCTGGAGCTGATCGAGGTGCAGACCGGCAGCTATCTCGGCGAAGACGACATCGTCCGGCTGGACGATATTTATAAGCGGGGGTAGCGCCATTTGCCGTCATTCCGGAAGCCGAGCGGAGCGAGGCTATCCGGAATCCAGATGCAGACACTATTCCGAGTTTCTGGATTCCGGGTTCGCCGCTGCGCGGCGCCCCGGAATGACGAGCTAAGCCAACGCTCCGCTTGCCCTATTCTTTGCGGCGCGGGCGCGCCGTCGTCCTTTTTGTCCCCCAATCAAATGAGGGGAGCGGAGCGCCGAAAAGGCGCACCAAACATATCCGCGTCCGCTAAGACGCGGCGCGCCCATTGGTTGGGCGCGCGCCTCTCGGCGCTCCACCGCGGCTTTTTCCGGCCGCCGTCCCGCGCTTGCCGGGAGACACTGCGCAAATCGGGTAACCCGACGCGCGGTGCGCTAGCCGGCTGCCAGCTCCTAGCGCCCGGCTCGTAGTGGCCGGGGGTCGGGGTCCGGCGCCGCCCGAGCGCAGGCTTTGCGAGAGCCTGCCCGCGGGCACCGCACCAACCACGCCGGGGAATAACTCCCGGCACGGCCACGGAAGAAAAAACGCCGCATCTCCAGCGCCCTCCTCCCATTCGTCCCGCCTGCATGACGCCTCATGAAGCGCCCCTCGGTGGACGAGGTATGCGGAATATAGTCCTATAGAGGAAAGGGAGTCAAGGCCGGTAAAAAGAAGACCTTGAATCTGTTAGTTCCCGCACTCGCGTATCGACGCCGGATGCGCGGACGCTTTACGGTGTGACCTGATGGACCTCTTCGCGGCGGCTGGAATCGATATTGGCGACGGCGGTAAAGGGGGCCGCTCCGGCCGTTCCGCCGTGCCGCGCACGCTGAAGGTGCCGCTGCTCAATTACAAAGTGGTCGCCGAGGCGCGAAAGCGCTTTACCTTTGACCCGACGCCGCAACAGCTCACGGCCGCCGCGAGCTACGCCAAAACGGCCAAGAGCCCGAAATTCGCCGAGCAGAAGGAGACCGCCGTCCGCGCTCTCTTCGCCGAGAAGGTTTTGGGCGAAATACTCGGCTACCGGCCGTACGATACGGAGCAGCCCTATACGCTCGCCCACGAGCGAGCGATCCGGTCGGGCGCCGTCGATGTTGCGCTGGGCCGGTTTGGCGGCCCCGACAGCTCGGACGATATGGTCGCGCCGTTCGAGCTGAAGGGGCCAGGCACCCGCGATCTCGATGCGATCATGCCCGGACGCGGCCGAAGCCCTGTGCAGCAGGCATGGGACTACGCGATCGACGCGCCCGGCTCGCGCTGGGTGCTGGTGTCCAACTGCGTGGAGATCAGGCTTTACGGCTTCGGCCGCGGGCGAGACGCCTACGAGTTCTTCGATCTCACCAAGCTCGACGACCCGGAGGAACACGCCCGCCTCTGCATGATCCTGTCCGCCGAGAAATTGCTTGGTGGTGCGACCGACGCGCTGTTGCGTGACACTGACAGCGCCTACAAGGACATCACCGACGAGCTTTACGTCGAGTATAACGCGCTGCGCGAACGGCTCTTCTCTTTTCTCGTCGATTCCACCGACGGCCCGCGACTTGCTCCCGCTGTCGCGATCGAACTGGCGCAGAAGCTGCTGGACCGCATTCTCTTCATCGCCTTCGCGCAGCGCACCGACCTGCTTCAAGATGGCCTTCTTGAATTGGCACGGAAGGCCAAGAACGATTTTGACCCCAAGCCGCTTTGGCACAACCTGCAAAGCCTGTTCGGGCATCTGCATGGCGGCTATGCCAGGGGCACGCTCAACATCCCGGCCTACAACGGCGGCCTTTTTGAACCCGACGCGGTTGCAGACGCGATCGTTCTTCCCGACGACCTGACCGAAGCACTGACCGAACTCGACAAATGGGACTATCGCAGCGACGCGCCGGTGACGGTGCTCGGGCACATTTTCGAGCAATCGATCACCGACCTGGAAAAACTCCGCGCGGAGAGCCGCGGCACAGCCCCGCCCGCCGTGTCCAAGCGCAAACGGGAAGGCGTGGTCTATACCCCGGATATCGTCACGCTCTTTCTGGTGGAACGCACGGTTGGCAGAATGCTCAAAGAGCGCTTCGCAGCGCTGCTGATGACTCATGCTGGGATCGCGGATCTGCCGAAGAACGGCGATCATATTCCCTGGCGCGAGGGCGAGGCGTCGGAGCGCGCATTCTGGCGCGCTTATCTTGAAGCGCTGCGCGGTCTGAGAGTTGTCGATCCCGCCTGCGGCTCGGGTGCATTCCTAGTGGCGGCGTTCGATTATCTGGCGCGCGAATACCGGCCCGTGGTCGAGCGGCTCTCGGCGCTGGGCGAGCCTATGGATTTCGATCCGTTCGACGAGATCGTGACCAGGAACCTCTACGGCGTCGATCTCAATGCGGAGTCGGTCGAAATCACGCGGTTGGCTTTGTGGCTGAAGACCGCGCGCCGCCAGCACCGCCTGCAAAACCTCGAAGCCACCATCAAGGTCGGCAACAGCCTGATCGATGATCGTAAATTCACCGATCATCCCTTCGATTGGCGCGCCGCCTTTCCGGACGTGTTTGCAGGGGGTGGCTTCGATGTCGTCATCGGCAATCCGCCCTATGTGCGCATGGAGATACTCAAGCCGGTCAAACCCTATCTGGAAAAACACTACGTCGTGGCGGACGACCGCACAGACCTCTACGCCTATTTCTTCGAGCGCGGCGTCGGCGCGCTGAAGGACGGCGGCCGGCTCGGCTATATCTCGTCCTCGACCTTCTTCCGCACCGGCTCAGGCGAAAACCTGCGCAAATTTCTCGGCGACCATGTCGCGGTCGAGGCGGTGATCGATTTCGGCGATCTGCAGATTTTCGAGGGAGTCACGACCTATCCCGCGATCATCACGCTGCGCAAAGGCGAGGCACAGGACGATGGCGCGCTCGCCTTCCTCAAGGTCGACGCACTGCCCGCGGATTTGGAAGCGGAGTTTTCCGCCAAATCCCGTCCCATGCCGCGCGCAAGACTCGGCGCAGGCTCCTGGCAATTCGAGGACGCGCCGCTGGCGAAGCTGCGCGACAAGATCGTCAAGGGCAAGAAGACGCTGGGCGAGATTTATGGAGCGCCGCTTTATGGCATCAAGACTGGATTCAACGAAGCCTTCATCATTGACCGAGCGACGCGCGACCGGTTGGTCAAGCAGGATAAGAAATCGGCGAAGCTGCTGAAACCGTTTCTCAAGGGCGAGAACGTCAAGCGCTGGCGGGTGGAGCCGGAAGGGCTGTTCCTGATCAACACGCCCAAGGGCAAAGTCGATATCGACGCCTATCCAGCGATCCGCGACTGGCTGTTGCCGTTCAAGCCGGACCTGGAGAAGCGCGCGACCAAGCAGGAATGGTTCGAGTTGCAACAGGCGCAGTTGGCGTATCAACCGAAATTCGAGAAGCCGAAGATCGTTTATCTCGATATTGCGAACAGCGCTCCATTCGCCTTCGATGATGAGGGTGCATTTATCGACTGCACAGTGTTTATGATTCCCGGCGATAATTTTTTACTTGCTTTCTTGAATTCGAAGACCGCGTGGTTCCAATGGATCGGCGAAACGCCGATTGCCAGCGGTGGATACATTCGGCTTAAGCAGCAATATATCGCTCCTACGGTGCTGCCAAATACGACTTCACAGGACCGCGGAAAAATCTCGAAGTTAAGCGAGATTTGCAGCGATGCCGCGAAGAAGCGTTTCCTGGTGCAGTCCTCCGTCCGCCATCGCATCCTCGATCTCGCCTCGCCCGAGCGCGCGAAGCTGTCGCGCAAGCTGCAAGAATGGTGGACGCTCGATTTCGCCGCCTTCCGCGACGAGGTGAAGCGCGTATTCAAGGCTGACATTCCGGTGAAGGAACGCGGCGAGTGGGAGGCTTATCTCGGCAAGGAGGCGGCGAAGGTTTTGGCTCTGAACGCCGAGATCGAAAAGACCGAACGCGAGATCGACGCCATCGTTTATCGCCTGTTCGATCTGACGCCCGGCGAAATCGCGCTGCTGGAAGCCTCGATTGAAGGGCAATATTGAGAGCGGCTCGGCACCCTCTCCCGCAAGGGGAGAGGGGAAGAAAGAGCGCGCCCCGGAATGACCAACACTCGTCATGCCCGCGCTTGTCGCGGGCATCTCGCTTAGGAGGGCAGTGCACGCCTAATCGGGATGGCCGGGTCAAGCCCGGCCATGACGATCAGGCTAGCGCCCTTCGCACCGCGCCGATGATGCGGTCCTGGGTCGGCTCATCGAGATAACCGTGCATGGGCAGGCTGATGACTTCCTCGGCTAGGCGGTCGCTGACAGGGACGCCGCCTTCGGCAACGGGGAAGCTCTTGTAGGCCGCGAGCCGGTGCAGCGGCTTGGGATAATAAACCGCTGTCGGGATTCCCTGCACCTTCAAGTCGGCGGCAAGCTTGTCACGCCGGCCCGGTTTCAGCCGGATGGTGTATTGCGCCCAGACGGAGGTTGAGCCTTCGGCCACTTTGGGCACGGTCGCAACGTCCGCGAGACCCGCGTTGTACCGCCGTGCCGCGCTATCACGCGCGGCAATCTCCTCGGGAAATATTTTCAGCTTCTCGATCAGCACCGCGGCCTGAATGGTGTCGAGCCGCCCGGTGATGCCGATGCGCACGTTGTCGTATTTATCGGCGCCCTGCCCGTGCACGCGCAGGCTTTTCACGATTTCCGCCAGACTATCGTCGTCGGTCAGCACGGCGCCGCCGTCGCCGTAGCAGCCGAGCGGCTTGGCCGGAAAGAAACTGGTCGCGGTGGCGGGAGCGAGCGTGCCGAGCTTGCGGCCCTTGTAGGTGGCCCCGAAAGACTGAGCGGCATCGTCCAGCACAAAAAGATTTTCCGCCGCCGCGATGCGCGCGACCGCGTCGTGGTCCGCCGGTTGACCAAACAGATCCACGGGGATTACGGCCCTCGGCTTCAGACCCTGGCGCTTCGCCACCGGAATGGCGCGGGCGAGGCTCGCCCCATCGAGGTTGAAGGTTTCCGCGTCGATATCGACAAATACCGGCGTGGCGCCGAGCAGCGCCACGACTTCGGCGGTGGCGCAAAAGGTGAAGGTTGGACAGAACACCGCGTCGCCGGGGCCGATGCCCCTGGCCATCAGCACCAGCAGCAGCGCGTCCGTGCCGCTGGCGCAGGTGACGGCGTGGCGGGTGCCGCAGAAGACGGCGAGGTCCTTCTCAAGCGCGCTCACCTCCGGGCCCATGACGAATTGGCAATGGGCCAGCACGCGCGCCACCGCGTCATCCACGGCGCGGCCAAGGCGGCGGCGTTGCGCCGCGATGTCAATGAACGGGATCGGGGCGTGATCGAGGCGGGCGTGCTCGTTCATCGGGCTCATGATTCCAAAGAGAGAAAATCCGCCGCGCGTCAGCCGACGACGCGGCGAGGGCCTTTGCGCTGCGGAACCGCGATCTGGGTCGGCGTCGCTTCAAGACAGCGGATCGCGATCTCGAGGCTTGCCACGCCCTCCTCACCCGTCACGGCGGGAGGCTGGCGTCCATGGATGGCGTCAACGAAGGCAACGAGCTCCGCGCGTAGCGGCTCCGCGTGTCCCACCGACAGGTGGCGCATGGAATAGCTGCCGTCCGGCTGGAAGCCGAAGCACTCGGTGACCTGCCGGGTCAGCAGGTCGCCGGTGATGTATTTGCCGCGCGTGGCGATGATGACGGTGCGCGCCTTGAACGGCGTCAGCCAATTCGTGTTGATGTGCGCGAGCACCCCCGAAGCGGTGCGGAATTGCAGGAGCGCGATGTCCTCGCGTTCGGCCACCGCGCTGGAGAGCTGCGGCTGCACGTCGACGATATCGGAGTCGGTGAACCAGCGGATGAGGTCGATGTCGTGGACCGCGAGATCGATGACCACGCCAACGTTGCTCATGCGCGGCGGGAAAGGCCCGACGCGGGTGATGGCGATGGAAAGGATTTTCTCGCCGCGGATCGCGTTCTTGATCGCCTCGACCGCCGGATTGAAGCGCTCCACATGACCTACCATGAGAGTGACGCCGGCGCGGCGGGCCGCGGCAATGATGTCGCGGCCTTCCTGCACCGAGGAGGCAATGGGCTTTTCCACCAGCACATGCACGCCGCGGCTGATACAGGCCAGAGCGATGTCGCGGTGAAGGTGGGTCGGCGCCGCGATAGTGACCGCATCGACGCCGGCATCCAGAAGCGCATCGACATCATCGAAGCCGGCGCAACCGAGCGCCTGCGTGACCAAATCTCTCTGTTTGCGATCCGGGTCAACGATGCCCGCCAGCCGCACCGCCGGCATGCTGGCGAAGACGCGAGCGTGGTTGCTGCCCATCTGCCCTACGCCGATGACACCCACCCGCAACAGACTGTCCGCGCTATTCTTCGCGGTTTGTACCATGACTGGAAGAACCCCCGCCTTATTTGTTGCTATTCCTAGCACGGCCGCGGGGGCTGGCGAAAACCCCATGAACCCGCATGGTGAACACGTTTTGCTTCAATGCGTTACAACGGTACAAGCGCCGGCGTTTACTATTCCGCGGCACGCGCCGAAGGAACATCGAGCCGCAAACCCGCGGCCAGAGCGTCCTCCCGGAAGGCCTTTACCGCATCGAGCGAAAGGTCGGCCGCGGTCTTGCTGCCCAAGGCGGGCAGCTTTTTGAGGATGTCGGCCGGCGCCGTGATGATGTGGCAGCCCATCTCGTCGGCCTCTAAGACATTGAAGACCTCGCGCGTCGAAGCCCAGATGATCTCCACATTCGCGGTCTTGCGCGCGCGGGCAACGGCATCTTTCATGGTCGGCCGGTAATCAATGCCGAGATCGGCCGCACGCCCGGCGAAGACGGAAACGCAGGCGGGCGCCCCGCCGGCAAGCGCATCCACCGCGCGAGCGACCTGCTCGGAAGTAAAGATCGCGGTCATGTTGATCTTCACCCCGTCACGCGACAACGCACGCACCGCTTCGTACAGCGGCTCGCCGCGTGTCGTCGTCACCGGCAGCTTGGTGTAGACGTTCTTGCCCCAGGCGGAGATGAGACGCGCCTGCGCCACCATGTCGGTGATGTCGTCGGAAAATACCTCGAAGGAGATGTGCCGGTCGGGCACGGCGGCGACCAGATTGCGGCCATAGGCCTGGTAGTCCTTGACGCCGGCTTTCTTCAGTAGCGAGGGATTGGTGGTGAAGCCAGAGATCCACTGGTTCTTGGCCATCTCGACGATCTGCGCTTTATCGGCGCCGTCGGTGAACAGCTTCACGTTAAGATCGGACAATTTCGGCATTCCGGACACCTTTGCGCGTAGCCCCGCCACAAGCGTCATATATCCATTCTCAGGCGGCGATAATCAAGCTATGAGGTAACCCGCCCTGCAATTTCGGCCCGCATGGGCTGGGCGGCAACTTATTTTTCCACGGTAGAGTGCAATGCGGCGTTTCATCCCTTTTCTGGTCAAAGCGGCCATTTCGGGATTGCTGCTCTATGTCGCGCTGGATTTTGTCCGCTTCGAAACCTTGCAGCAGCGGCTCAGCCGAATTGATTGGACCTGGGTTGCGGCCGGACTCTTTGCGCTCGGCGTGCCGGTAATTCTCGTGGCTCAACGCTGGCGGCTGACCGCTCGCGTATGTGGCGCGGACCTCCCCCCGCAACAGGCCCTGCTCTACACGCTGATCGGTCTGTTCTTCAATCAGACACTGCCGTCAACGGTGGGAGGCGACGCGGCGCGCATCTGGCTGTTAGCCCGTACCGCTGCGGGCTGGAAAGCCGCGATCCACTCCGTCCTCATCGACCGCGTGGCCGGACTGATCTGGCTCGCAATGCTGGTGCTCGTCTGCCTGCCTTGGTCGCTCGATCTCATCCGGAACCCCATTGGGCGTATGGCCTTGATCGTGATCGGGCTCGGCAGCCTCACTGCGGTGGCTGGCTTGTACTTGGTCGCCCATGCCGGCCGGGCATTGCTTCAGCGGTGGAAGCTCACCCGCCATCTGGCCGACATCGGCGGCAATGCCTGGCGCGTGCTGTCATCGCCCGCTACCGGCAGCGCCGTTGGCGCGCTTTCGATCAGCACCCATCTGCTGACGGTGCTTGCTGCCTGGTGCGCTGCCAAGGCGATCGGTTCGCCGCTCGATCTGCTGCACGCCCTGCTTCTGATACCGCCGGTGATCCTGCTCGCTGCCATCCCAGTGTCGATTGCCGGCTGGGGCGTGCGCGAAGGCGCCTTGATCGCAGCCTTCGCCTATGCCGGCCTGCCGCAAAGCGAAGGGCTTCTCGTCTCGCTGCTGCTGGGCGCAGGCATCTTTTTGATCGGCGCGTTTGGCGGATTGGTTTGGATCATGAGTTCTCAGCGCGTGCGCATCGCGCCCATGCAGGATAGCGGCTAGACGGAGCGATCGGCCGGGTACCATTCCACGACCATTCGGGATTGGGCTGAGGGCATTCCAAACTATCGTGTCACTGCAATGGCCGACGCGCGGAATGCCCCGCCCAACCAAAAGTAGGCGATCTTCGAAACCTCCAATACCGTCAACAAGGCTGACTGCTGATCGCGCCACCAGCGCCCGTCGATGGTCCGCTCCGGCGGTGACACGACCATAAAGTGCGCCCGCGGCATGACGCTTTCAAAGGCCAACTTGGCCCGGCGCGCCTGGAAAGGCGATGTCACAAGAATAGCCTTGACCGGGCGATTGCCGAAAACCTGCTTGAGGGCTTCCGCCTCTTCAAAAGTTGAAACGCTGCCGGACCCAAACGACGCAAGAGCCTCTTTCGGAACGCCAAGATGCTCAAGAATCCGCTGACGCAGTTCGTAGGGGTGAAGATACGGGTAGCCGAGTTCAATGATGAGGTCTTGAATTCGGCTCAAGGGCGCCACGTGCTCATTGCTCAGCAAAATGACCGGGGCGAATTTTTGTTTGTACAGCTCCGCCGCCTTTAGATACCGGTGCTCGTCACCTGCAAGGACGACGATATAGTCGGACGGTTCTGGCGCGTCTAGAGGTTGCAACCAAATCGCCAGAAAAGGGAGCGCCGCCGCGACCGTAATCAGGCCGAGCACGGTCAGCAATCCGATCGCTTCAAATGTCTTGCGGAGGTATTTGCCGAGCATGCGCGAAAATCCTGCAGCTCCCAGCGCCTAAGTCAAATTCTCGCGCCGCCATGCCTCGAACATTAGCATGTTCCAAAGAAATTGCGGCCAGTTCCGGGCACCGGATTGATGCTCGTTCCATTTCTGCATAATCGGGGCCGGATCAAGAATGCCGGCCTTTTTCATAGCCACCGGGTCCAAAAGATCGGCCGCCCATGCTTTAAGCGGACCGCGCAGCCATGCGTCGATTGGCACGCCGAAGCCCATCTTGGGACGTTCGATCAGCGATTTCGGCACGTATTTATAGAGCACTTGCCGCAACAGCCATTTGCCTTTGCCATCGCGGACCTTGAAACGCTCCGGTAACCGCCAGGCCAACTGCACCACGCGATGGTCAAGCAGTGGGACGCGAGCTTCGAGCGACACGGCCATGCTCGCGCGGTCAACTTTCGTCAAGATGTCGTCGGGGAGGTATGTGGCCATGTCGAGATATTGCATCCAGGACAAATCGTCGGCGAAACGTCCGCGTATCTGTGCGTCGGACAATGCATGGCGGGGCTCGTCGGCACCGGCCACAAGCTGCCACGCCCCGTCCCATTGACTGATCAGGTGCTGGTAGAATCCGGTGGCATCCTCCGGTAACACAGCCGCCAGTTTGTGCATCTTGTCGCCGGCTTGTCGCGGCCGAACCCGTTCGGGCACCAAGGCGAAGACGCGGTCCCAGGCCTGCGGGGATACCGACTTGGTCGCGGCCGCAAGTGCGGCCCGCAGCGGGCGCGGCAGGATTCTGATCGTCTTCGCCAAGCCCAAGCCCGTACTGTAGCGGTTGTATCCTGCAAACAGCTCGTCGCCGCCATCGCCGGAAAGCGCCACGGTGACGTGGCGCCGCGTCATTTGCGAGACGAGGAAGGTCGGGATTTGCGATGAATCCGCGAATGGCTCGTCATATATCGTCGGCAGCTTCGGAATGACCGCCTGGGCTTCGGCGGGGGTGACGTAAAGCTCCTCGTGTTCGGTCTTGAGATGGGCCGCAACCCGTTTGGCGTGATGCGCTTCGTCATAATTCTGTTCGTGAAACCCGATCGAGAAAGTTCGTATAGGTCGAGCGCTCGCCGCCTGCATCAGGGCGGCCACGATCGAGGAATCAACCCCTCCCGACAGAAACATTCCCAGCGGCACATCGGAAACGAGGCGGCGCTTGACCGCGTCGGCGAGCAGCGACTCGAGCATCTGCTCCGCTTCCTGGTCGGAGACATCCAGAGGATTTTGCTGCCCCTGCTCGGCGATCTCGCCGAGTGACCAGTAGCTCCGCGTTTGAGGCTCTCCTGCCCCGGAAAATTCCAGCAAGGTGCCGGGCATGAGCTTTTGGATGCCTTGATAAATGCACGCCGGGGCCGGCACGTAGCCATAGCGCAAATACGCTGCGAGAGCGTTGCGATCGAGCGCGCCGCGCCAGTCGGGCAGCACGCGCAGGGCCTTGAGCTCGGAGGCGAACAGCAGCCGGCCGTTCTGCAGGCCCCAATAGAGAGGCTTGATGCCCAGCCGGTCGCGCACCAGCGTCAGCCGCTTGTCACGCTGATCCCAGGCCGCGAAGGCAAACATGCCGATCAACCGTTCGACGGTCGGCTGAACGCCCCATACCGCGCAGCCTTCGACCATGACCTCGGTGTCTGAATGGCCGCGAAATCGCCGGCCGGCCTTCTCCAGCTCGGTGCGCAATTCGCCGGCGTTGTAGACTTCGCCGTTATACGACAGCACGAAACGACCGCAGCTCGACACCATGGGCTGGGCCCCGGCGGCGCTCAAATCGATGATCGACAGCCGCGTATGGCCCAGCGCAACTCCGCGCTCAGCGTCGATCCACACAGTCTGCGCGTCAGGACCGCGGTGACGCAGCGTTTCCGCCATTGCTGCTGCCTGCGCGCGCAGTTCATTGTCGCCTAAACGGCGTTGCGTATCTAAGAAGCCGGTAATTCCGCACATTATTTAACCTGTCCAATCGTGCTCGATCTTTGGCGGCGGCATGTTCTGCCGCCGAAACGAAAGCCCGCCGCGCGCGCGGTGTAGCCCTTCGCCCGTCTCCGAGAAACATGCCGTCAGGCAGCAGAGTCGCACGGGTCCGAGGGATAGGCTATCCTACGAGGTGCCCATATGCTAAATCCCGCAGGGTAAAATCGCGTATCGAAAAGATCGTCATGGCTCGAAGTTCCCGGACCAAGCAGCGCCTCGCAAACGCCGCGATGGTTTTAGTAAGTACTTTAATTTCGCTATTTGTCGCGGACTTCGCCCTAACCGTATTGAAACTCCCAAAGGAAAATAGCCGTATCGCACTGCTGTCGGGATCTAGCCTCAGCACAGACAGTTTTGGCGTCCGGAGATATGAGCCCAACAAGAACGTCGAACAAGCCGCGCTCATCGATTCAAAGATCGCCTATCGTTACAAGTATCGTACTAATAATTTGGGGTTCGTTTCCGAATACGATTACCAACCTGGCAATGCGCTCGACCTTTTAATCACCGGAGACTCCGTCACCGAAGGTCAAGAAGTGGGTCCGTGGCTCGACGACATCCAGCGCTATCTTTTTACGCAGCATGGCATCACATCGCAAAATATGGGAATCGCCGGCAACGGCTTTGTGGAATTTGAAAAGGCTGCGTCCTATGGAAAGAGCCAACTCAAGGCGCGCAAGGCGATGCTCATCTTTATCGCCGACGATATGTATCGGCCCGGCGACATTATGGACGCCAACAAAGAATGCAGCACGTACCGAAGCTACACGACCTCAAGAATTAATTGCTTTTCCGGCCGGCCGACCTGGCACAACTACGACTCAACCCTATCCGACACCGAGCTAAGGCAGCATGCGGAAGGGCTGAAGCTTTTCGGACTGTGGCAATTCGTTAGGCGACCGCTGATTTCCGCCGGAATGGATCTCGCCCGCCTGTTTTGCAAAACCGGATTGCGAGTTCCCGAGATCGGGGCCCTTGCGCACAGAATTAATAGCGAATGCACCGCATATGGATCGGTCATTCCAGAACAAAGAACGTCAACGCAAACGACTGCCACCTTGACGTCCGCAACTCCGGCATCCGCCGCTCAGCCGCCGGCTGCGGCCCCCGCTCAGGGCTCAGAGATAGCCGCAACCCAACCTGTTCCAAATTATACCGTCGAGGCACTACATAAAATTATCTCGAGTTATGGCGTTGAGAACGTGATCTTGATCATGATTCCAGGCGGTGGTTACTCATTTAAAGCCATTCAGCCGCAGCAGTTCTTCGCCAAGGCGTTCAAGAACTCGTTCGGGCCTAACCTGAATTTTTCCGACATATCAGAAAGTTGCGAAATGCCAAAAAATATGTGGAGTCCTGGCGGTGGGCATCCAACGCGGGAAGGCTATCTGAAACTCCAATCCTGCATTTTGGCCAACGATAAAATCATGGCCTTTGCAATAAAAAAGTAGTATCCTGAAAAATAGGTAATGCACTGGACGGTGGAACGCAGTTGACGATACATCTTTTTATGTTGCGCCAAGGTGAGATCGACGCGTGTCTATAAACGAACTAGCCGGCCACCGCCCCAAAGTAACCGCCGGCTCCGACCGCTCATTCGGTATCGTATTTGCGGCGGTTTTCGCGATTATAAGCATCTGGCCTTGGCTATTCGGCGGTAGCCCGCGAATCTGGTCTGCCGCCGTCGCAGTTGTCATCGCCATTATCGCAATGGTATGGCCCCGCCTTCTGTCGCCGTTCAATCAGATCTGGTTTCGCTTTGGATTGGTAATCCATCATATCGTCAATCCGATCGTGATGGCTGTGATCTACTTCGTCGCCGTCGTGCCGACGGGACTGGCTTTGAAACTCGCGGGCAAAGACCCGTTGCGCCTCAAACGGGAGCCCGATAGCGCGAGTTACTGGATTGTTCGCGAACCTCCGGGCCCGCCCGCCGGCTCGATGTCGAACCAGTTCTAAATCGGCATTGCCGCGAGGTGATGGAAATCCTGGATTTGCGTTAAACTAAAGCTGCAAGGAGCAAGCCGTGTCTTTTCTGACCGAATTTTGGAAGTTCATGCGCGCACGCAAGAAGTTCTGGCTGTTCCCCATTTTTATAGTCACCGTGATCCTTGGCGGGCTGGTGATATTCTCGCAGGGCTCGGCGGTGGCCCCGTTCATCTACACTTTGTTCTGACATCGCCAATGGTCATTCTCGGAATATCCGCCTTCTACCATGACAGCGCGGCCGCATTAATACGTGACGGCGAAATTATTGCTGCGGCTCAAGAAGAACGCTTCACCCGCAAGAAGCACGACGCCGGATTTCCGAGTCAGGCAATCCATTTTTGCCTTTCCGCAGGCAAGGTGACAGGCGACCAGGTCGATTACGTTGCTTTCTACGACAAGCCATTCTTGAAATTTGAGCGTCTGCTGGAGAGTTATGTCGCCTTCGCGCCAAGCGGCTTCCAATCCTTTCGCCAGGCCCTCCCCGCATGGATGGGGGAAAAGCTTTTTCAAAAAGACCTGCTGCGGCGCGAACTGCGTTCGATCGACAAATCACTTGCCGATCCCGACAAACTGCTCTTCTCCGAGCACCATTTTAGCCATGCCGCTTCCGCCTTCTATCCCTCCCCATTTGACGAGGCGGCCGTTCTGACGCTGGACGGCGTGGGAGAATGGGCGACGACGTCGGCCGGAATCGGACAGGGCAACAATCTCGTCCTTACGAAGGAAATCCACTTTCCACATTCCCTGGGTCTGCTCTACTCGGCATTCACCTATTACACCGGCTTCAAGGTCAATTCCGGTGAATATAAAGTAATGGGACTAGCGCCATACGGCGAGCCGATCTACGCGCAGACGATTCTTGATCATTTGATCGATCTAAAACCGGACGGGTCATTTCGTCTTGACCTGGCCTATTTCGACTATTGCACCGGGCTGCGGATGACAAACCGCCGGTTTGACGCGCTCTTCGGTGGCCCGCCACGCAAGCCGGAAGATCGGATCACCCAGCGTGAAATGGACCTTGCCGCGTCGATTCAAGCCGTAACCGAGGAAGTAATGCTGCGCCTCACGCGCTCGCTGCAGCGTGAGACCGGAATGAGCAATCTTTGCCTAGCGGGCGGCGTGGCCCTCAATTGCGTAGCCAACGGTAAAGTGCTGCGTGACCGCGCGTTTCGCAAAATCTGGATTCAACCGGCGGCCGGTGACGCTGGTGGCGCGCTGGGCGCCGCGCTCGCGGCCTATCATCAACATCGGCAGCAGCCCAGGCCAAATCGCGGCAGCCGTGATGGAATGCGCGGCTCCTATCTTGGCCCGGATTTCAAGCAGGACGAAATCGAGCGGCAACTCACGAACGCTGGCGCTCGCTTTGTAACACTTGACGACAAAATGGCAGTGGAAACTGCCGCGCAGGCGCTCGCTGCCGAACAGGCCGTCGGTTGGTTCCAAGGCCACATGGAATTTGGCCCGCGCGCGCTAGGGGGGCGCTCGATCCTTGCCGATCCACGTTCCCCAACAATGCAAAAAACTTTGAACCTGAAAGTAAAATACCGCGAAAGCTTTCGACCATTTGCCCCTTCGGTACTCAGAGACGATCTGCCTCAATGGTTCGAACTCGACACCGATTCGCCGTATATGCTTCTGGTTGCGCCAGTGAAGCACGATCGTCAGAAATCGATGAGCGACAGCGAACGCACTCTATTCGGGATCGACAAACTAAACGTCTCGCGCTCCGATATTCCTGCCGTAACTCATGTCGACTATTCGGCGCGGATCCAGACGGTGCATTCAGATACCAATCCCCGCTATCACGAACTGATTCGGAGATTCAAGGATTTGACGGGATGCCCGGTGCTGATCAACACCAGCTTCAATGTGCGGGGCGAACCCATTGTATGCACCCCGGCCGATGCATTTCGCTGCTTCATGGGTTCTGAAATCGATCTCTTGGTCGTGGGCAATTCCGTATTGCGCAAAGAGGAGCAAGATCCCGCGCTCAAGCACGACTACAAGGATGATTTCGAGCTCGACTAGCTTCTCTCTTACGATATCTCGGGAGACCTGCTTTCGCGTAACCGAGCAAGATATCGGACGAAGAAGCCCCACCCAATAATGCCAAAGCCTATCAGCAGGTAAAAATAACTGTATCGCATTCGATAGAGCGTGCCGATATTGGGAATTGTTATCGCGAGGATACAGAGTATCGGCAGCACAAAAACGCAGGCGAAAATTATCCGTTTGCGTTGTTCAATATTCGCCAGCAACAGCAGCGGCAGAAATCCCACGAAGAGCACATACGATATCATCGTCTCGACACCCGCTACGGCGCGCATCGCCCCGGCGCCAGGCGAGACTCCGGGCTGGAACCACATGTCGGGGAACGGAGCAAACAGCGCTATTTGCAGAGCGCGTGGAGCGTAACGCAGCATATCGGCTGCATTTCGCATCGGCGCATCGTAGTCGATCGCGCTTCCGGCCGACAAGGCGGAAATAACCTGTCCACGGCGAAGATTGATAGCCGTCTCCAAACGGAGCTGCACACTTTGCGGTATCCAGGCAGCGATCAATTGATCAGGAGTCAGGCCTTCCACCACGTAACGGGCAAACTCCTGCTGCTTATTCCATACCGTAAGCTGGTCCGAATTCAACGATTTCAGCAACTCCTCGTATCGATTCTGGGTGAGAAGTTCACGTTGTTCTGGTTTTAATGTGTTCGCAAAAGCCGGGGGGATCATGATTGGCGCATAAACCGCGCTATCATATCCCACGACGTGGGGCGGGGCCATGAATGTAGCGAGGCTTGGGCTAAAGAAGCCAGCAAGCCGAGATGGCCAGTCAAATGCCCCGCCAAATACCAAACACGAGCAAAGCACTATTCCAATCCATCGCGAAGCCTCTTGGCGAACCTGACGAAACCGCGTCGCGGCCAATGTCCATACCAAAAGAAACAAGGTCGCAGTCAACAAACCGACAAGCAACAACTGAAGGACGTAGGAGCGCACGAGCCACACCGACATCACGGCCAATGTCGTTATGGCGAGCAGCGCAAGATTCATCCTGAGGGAAATCCTCGGAAGGCTCACATATGTAAGCAAAACGTATAACAGCCAAAGACTGCCTGCGATCGACCACACATCTTTATGAATCTGCGCATACAGGAGAACCGAACTTGGGAACGCCACTAACAGAGCAGCAGCTATTGCCGCCAACCGCACGCCAGCAATGCGACGGTAGATATTGAACAAGCCCGTTACACATAGCGCAAATACGATCCCGTGCAGGGGCACCAAAATCCATGGCTCCCTTATTCCGGTGATTGTATAAATCACTGCGGCAATTCCGATCGGCGCCTGCCCCCGCGGTCTCAGTTCAAAATGGCTCCACCCCTGTCTGGCGATTTTTTCGGACAACGTGACAGCGTCGGCATGAAAGCCGTTCCAATCGCCGCCCAAAAGCAATCCGTGTCCCGCATGAAGCCCAGGCAACATGATCGGCAGCAGCACCAATTGTATGAAAAGGCCGACCGGAACCGAGACCGCCAGCGCAAACAGAAAGATCAACCCACTTCCAGCGGACAAGAGTGTCACCGGGCTTTGTTGATCGGACATTTTGTGATTCTCGGCTGAAGGCACCGATCCACTCTACGGTGACATTCGGTTATTGGTTCAGATGGCGAGGCCGGCGATCACACATGGTGATAATCGCGATACCATGATACGAAACGCTGAATGCCCTCGGCGATCGGCGTCGACGGACGGAAGCCCACATCGCGCATCAAATCGTCCACGTCCGCGTAGGTCGCGGGGACGTCGCCGGGCTGCATCGGGAGCATTTCGCGGCGCGCCTTCTTGCCGAGTATTCGCTCGATATGCGCCACTACGTCCACAACCTCCACCGGTTGATTGTTGCCGATGTTGTACACTCGCCACGGCGCAGCACTACGCGCTGGATCGGGCCGATCGCCCGACCAGTTCGGATCGCCTGACGGCGGACGATCGATCAGCCTCACGATCGATTCCACGACATCATCCACATAAGTGAAATCCCGGCGCATCTTGCCATGATTAAATAGCTTGATTGGCTGATCGGCGAGGATCGCAGCCGTGAAAAGCCACATCGCCATGTCTGGACGGCCCCACGGGCCATAAACCGTGAAGAACCGCAGACCGGTGCTCGGCAGGTTAAAGAGGTGGCTATAGGAATGCGCCATCAACTCATTGGCTTTTTTGGAGGCGCCGTAGAGACTGACGGGATGATCGACGTTGTCGCGGGTGCTGAACGGCAGCTTGGTATTGGCGCCGTAAACGGACGACGAAGAGGCAAAGATAAGATGGCGGCAGCCGGTGTGCCGACAACCCTCCAGCACATTCACGAAGCCCTGCAGATTGGCGTCGACATAGGCGTGCGGATCGGTAAGCGAGTAGCGCACGCCCGCCTGCGCGGCAAGATGGATCACGAAAGGAAATTTTTCGGCCGCGAAAAGTGCGGGCACCGCTTTGCGATCCGCGAGATCAAGGCGGACAAACCGGAAGTTCTTGTCCTTCGCAAGCTGATCGAGCCGCGCCTGCTTTAGTCGGGGATCGTAATACGGCGTGAGATTGTCGACCCCCACCACCATTCGGCCCCTCGCAAGGAGCGCCCGGGAGACGTGGAAGCCTATGAACCCAGCAGCCCCTGTGACAAGGATCGGATTGTCGTTCATAGCCGCCACAGGTCGATACCACTCGGAATTTTGGCACGGTCGAGCTTCAATTTGACGTCCATCACCGTGCCCTGCCCGCCTTGCAAAAGCTTCTGGATCAGCGGCCAGCCGGCGGCACAATACTCCGCATGCGCAACCGCGAGGACCACCGCGTTCGCCGGACGAAGCTGATCGAAGGGTGTCAATGACACGCCATACTCGTGTTCAACCTCCTGCGGCAATGCGAGCGGATCGGCGACCTGCACCGCGACACCGAGCTGCTGCAATTCACGCACGATGTCGATCACCTTCGAGTTTCGGATGTCCGGGACGTTCTCTTTGAAGGTCATGCCAAGAACCACCGCCGACGGATTTTTGCAGCCGGTCTCCCTAAGCATTCGCGCGCATTCGCGCGCCACCAGGCCGCCCATCATGTCGTTGATTCGTCGTCCGGCCAAAATCACCTCGGGAAGATACCCGGCTTTCTCCGCCCGGTGGGTCAGATAATAGGGATCTACCCCGATGCAGTGTCCTCCGACCAGTCCAGGCTGGAAAGGCTGGAAGTTCCACTTGGTGCCGGCGGCGGCCAATACATCACCGGTATCGATCCCAAGGCGGTGAAAGATCGTAGAAAGTTCGTTCATGAAGGCAATATTGAGATCGCGCTGGGTATTCTCGATGACCTTTGCGGCTTCCGCCACCTTGATCGACGGCGCGCGGTGAATTCCCGCAGTGACGACCGAGCCGTAAACATTCGCCACAATCTCGAGCGTGCGCGCGTCTTGGCCCGACACGACTTTGATGATCGTCTCGAATCGGTGCTGTTTGTCGCCGGGATTGATGCGCTCCGGGGAATAGCCGACGGTGAAATCGCGGCCCGAAACCAGACCCGAAACACGCTCCAGCACAGGCACGCAATCTTCCTCGATCGCCCCCGGATAAACCGTCGATTCGTAGACGACGATATCTCCGCGCTTAAGAACGCCGCCGACCGTTTCGGAGGCCGACAGCATCGCGTGCAGGTCCGGACGATTTTCCGAGTCGATGGGTGTCGGCACCGTGACGATAAAAAAGTCCGCCGATGCCATTTTCGCCGGTTCGCTCTCATACCGGAGTGTCGGCTGAGCCAGGTCCGACGGCTCGACCTCGCATGTACGGTCGCGTCCGGCGATCAGTTCGTCGATACGGCGCCGGTCGATGTCGAACCCGATCACAGGTACGCCGGACCGTGCGAATGCCACCGCGACCGGTAGTCCGACGTAGCCCAGGCCAATGACCGCTATTTTACGTCCGTGCGCCATTCCATCATCTTCCAAGCATCAGTTTTGTTCCAAGCATCAGACTGGGCAGCCTCCTCCATCCGCACAACGGCATAGAGCCGGGGCCAAGCGCGCTTTCTATAGGCTCGCCCTCGCAAAACGGCATCACGGCTCACAATCGAAAAATGTTTGAGTTCGTAAGGAGGGATGTCGACGCGAGGCGAACGGTTCAGTCGAACGGCGCTGGTAGAATGTGATAGCCCTTCTCTCGAACCTGGGTCACGATCTCGTGTTCAGCCGCGACGTAGTTCCGCCGCGCAGTTTGATGCGTTTGGTCAATTTCGTCGTCTGAGCCAGCATGATCGATCCCCTCTTGCGTGTGACAATGTTAGCGCGCATGGCCGGTTTCACGCAAGGCGCGGTGTGCCTAACCAACGCGACATAGTGAACTTCCCCATTGCTGGAATCCGCATCAACCGCTCATGGCTGGTTTCTTTGAGACCGCCAGGTCTCGATAGGCCATAGCCGCTCGATAATTCTATTGTCGGCAAAGATGCGGCCGAAATCCCGCACCCCATTGATCGTCCAGTGTCCGTAGTCGCGAATGTACAATTCGTTGTCCTGGCTCAGTACCGGGCATTGCCGGCCGGTGCATAGCGTGGCGATGATACTCAGATAGGGAATTTTATGCTGCGCGGAAAATCCGCGCATGTCGTCATCGAGCTCAAATTTTCTTTTGTTAAGCCGATCTTCAAGATATCCCGCCAAGGGTTGAGCATCCGGCTTCTTCGCAAGGATCTTGGGCACATCCGCGAGATATTCGAAATTCGGCCCAAACAACGCGACCTCCATTCCCATGGCGCGATAACGGTTGATGTCCTTCAAGATGCCGTTATAGGACGGCCGCCATCTCGCCGCGAAAATGATGCCGTCGACTCGCTTTTCGGGAAAGAACTCGGTTCTAACATAGGTGAGCAAGCGCCGGCAGTGCGCGGGAAATTCCCGCGAGTCTTCCTGTGATGGATCGCACCCGGCACCGGTCGCTTGGAGAAAATTATATTGGCTATAGGCCCGCGATAGCGTCAGCCATATGTCCACGGCATGTGAGTCGCCGAGCACGAGGATGTTCGGCTTTCCGGGCACGACGGTGAGGCATTTCTCGATTCCGGACCTAAAATCTTCGAAGGTTTGCGACGGTTCATTGATATGGCAGCGCCCGGATCGAATCGCGGCGGCATGCTCCCGGTCCAACCGCGGCGCATCGAAATCCGTCGCGAGGCTTGCCGTAGTTCTCGATGGAATGCCGTCATTGGCGCGTATGACATACCCCGCCACCCCCACCAACAGGATGGCACAGGCGAGAACGGGCGCAATTTGGTTCAAGGGCCGCCGCCGGATCGGCGTTTCGAAAAATTGATAAGTCAGCCACGCCAAAATAACACTGAGCGCCACAGCGCCGGCCACCACTGCGACGGGGACGGCCCCGGTCCAATGAATTCGTGCGATGGAGAGCAAAAGCCAATGCCATAGATAAAGCGGATAACTGATCAAGCCAAAAAAAACGAGAATTGGAGACGACAGGACCGATCTGTTCGCCCACGCCGTCGGCCCCGCGGCGATCAGCAGCAGTGTGCCGAGCGTGGGCAAAAGAGCCCACCACCCGGGGAAAGCCGATTGTCGATCGAGGACAACAATGGCGAGCCCGATCAAGAGCCCGCCAAGACACGAGATCAAATCTCGCCGCTGCACACGGCCACCGCCGACCGGACCGGCCAATACCGTTTCGAGGCGGCTCGGCCCATAGATAGCCGCGTAAGCCAGCGTGGCTCCGATCAAAAGTTCCCAAAGCCGGCTGTGCGGGAAGTAAAATGCCGAGACCGGCGCGCTGAAAGCGCGGGAAACATTGTATCCGAAAGACGCGAACAAAATGACGAGAATCAGGCCCGGCACAGCCGGCCGGAATCGAAAGGCAAGCACCAGGAACGCGGGCCATAACAGATAGAACTGCTCCTCAATCGCCAGCGACCACAAATGCAGCAGGGGCTTCAGGTCAGCTGCGGTATCGAAATATCCGGCCTCCACCCGCAGAACGAAATTCAGCACGAACGCAGCTGCCGCCGCGACATGCTTGCCGACCTGGCTGTATTCGTCGGCCAGCAACGTAAACCATCCTAAAATCAGGGCGGCCGATAGAACCAGAAACAGCGCGGGAAAAATTCGCCGAATGCGTCGCGCATAAAATTCGAAGAAGCTGAATTCGCCCTTCTCCAGGGCTTGGAAAATAATGCTGGAGATCAGAAAGCCCGATATCACAAAGAAGACATCGACACCGACATATCCGCCCGTGACGTATTCGGGCATCGCATGAAATCCAACGACGGCGAAGATTGAGATCGCGCGCAGCCCATCGATGTCCGGCCGATAGACCGTTTCAGAATGGACGCGCTCATACGGATTCGTATGTGCACGCGAACGATGGCCAAGGTTCAAAAAATTGAACGCGCGGCGGCCGCTCCGGCGATCGCGGCCGGGACTGATGTTCTGCCCATTTCTATGCAAAAGATTGCAACTCCGAGAACCGCGCTATTTCAAAATGGAGCGTTGTTCGAGCCACTGCCCTAGGCGAACTCGGATGATCCGCCAAGCGCACCCCCACCCGATGATTCCAAGGCCGAGGAGAAACTGAAGATAGCCATAGCGCATTCTGTAGAGAGTGCCGACATTGGGAATTGTGGTCGAGAGCAAGCAAATAAGGGGTAGCGTGACGATCAACCCCAAAAGCAGCAGCTTCCGGCGTTTGAATCCAGCCAACACCAAAAGCACCGGAATGCCCGGCAAAAGAACATAGGACGCCAGCATTTCCAGGCCCGCGACGGATCGCATCGCGCGTGCTCCGGGGGATACGCCACTGCTGAACCACATGTCGGGGAACGGTGCAAACAATCCGACCTGCAGCGATCGCGGAATATAGAAAAGCACGTCGCTCGGCTGGCTGAAACATGTGTCATGGTCGATCGCGCTGCCGGCCTTGAGCCCCCCCCCTCGCTGGCCTACACGCACGTTGATGATGGAGTCGAGTCCGCGCCTGATCATGGATGGCATCGCGCTATCAAGCGAGTTCGGTTTCCGTTCGCATTCAAGGCGCGGCGGGGCGTGTCGCACAGTTCCGAACAGGTCCGGAGCGGCTGTCTCTGACAGGGATGGAAATATCCTCGAGGGCACACCAAATGCAAACACCCCCACTGCCACTATACAAAGGCCGAGACATGTCCAACGCCGAAGCTCCGCGCGGACATTCGTTGCGCGTTTTGCAATCGTCCAGACAAAAAGAAACGCGGTTCCGCAAACTAGCGCACCCAGGTAGACTCCGGAGAGATACGGGCGGACAAGCCATGCAAACGCGCTTGCGAGCGCGGCGATGGCGATCAAGCCAAAAAATTGGCCCGAACTGATCCGACGCATGTCGGCAAGGACCGTCCACACGAAGACAAGCCCGACGAAGCCGGTAATGGCCCACACGTCCTTGTGGATCTGCGAATAGAGTTGGACGGAGCTTGGGAATAACAGATACGGGATTAGCGCAACAACGGCGAGCCGAGTATCGGCGATACGATCAAAGATATTGAACAGGCCGACTGCGCCCAGCGCGAAAATCGCCGCATTGATAGGCACCAGAACCCAAGGCTCGTGCACGCCGGTGAAATAATAAGCCAAGGCAGAAATCGCGACGGGCGCATTCCCGCCCGGCCTCAATTCAAAACTTCCCCATCCCTTTGCGGCGATCAAATCGGCCAGCTTGGCGCCATCTTCATGAAAGCCAACCCAGTCGCCGCCCAGAAGTAGACCGTGTCCCGCATGCAATTGGGGCAGCATGACCGGGAGGAACAGCTTCTGCACGAAGACACCGATCAACGTCACTAGAAGAAATGAAAACAGGAATACGTAACCGCTGCCACGCTGCAGCAGCTTCTGCCTGTCCTGGCATTCGATCTCACAAGGATGCGATACGGGCGTGGTCATCTCGTGACCCATCTCGCAATATTACTTGCGGGCGGCATTTGGATCTCGTTTTTGCTGCTCGGGGTAGGCGGCCAGGCTCAGGCAGCCTTCGAGTTACTATCGAACGAAAATCCAAGTGAGGAAAACAAGTCATCCCACCGGGCTAACACGGCTTCGGGTCCGTGCACAACTTCCGCATGTGTGCGCCCTCGCGCGGCGGCATCGCGGCGCGCGTTCTCGTCCGACAACATGTGATTGATGGACGGGAGCCACTGGTCCTTGGTCGCGCAAGCGAGTTGCGGCGTGCCAACGTCCGCCATCGCGCGGCGATAGGCCGGGGTCGCGGAGACGACCGCCGGCATTCCCATTCTCCAGAACAGCAGAAGCTTGTTTTCCGGCTTACCTCGGACGAATGGATCGTCAAGATCGATGGGAATCAAGGCAAGATCGCACGACGTGATGATCTCCGAGCACGTTTGCTCATACCAGTCGTGAAAAACCACATTGGAGAAATGACGCGCCAGGAATTTTCTACTGTCGATCTCGCCAAGCATTCCCTTCAGCCTGTCGCGCGCTGCGTCGGTGACGACGTGCAGTTCGAACGCCCGTTCCTTGGCAAGCGAATGGATAACCGGTGCGATTTCAGCAAGTTGCGACAGATTGCTTGACAGTCCTTCCCAGACCAGGCGAAACGGCGCATTGCTGGAATACTCGGTCTTCACATTCTTCACCACCGTCGAATGGAAATCGAGAATGATGTGCACGTTGCCACACAGTTGCCGGATGATGTTGTTCTGCTCTTCAGTTGAACAAACAACCGCATCAGCGCGCCGGCACATTTGGCGGATGCTGGTCAGATAATCGGGCCGGAATTTCTTATGCTTTCTCAACAGGTACCAGGCAGAACCGCGAAGCAACTGGTTCAAGTCGGTCCGCGGCACAGACAGGTAGGAATCGATCAGGTCGTAAACGACCTTACCGTGCTGATAGTCCGGCCAAACGCTGATATCGGCGGATTCACTCAACACGACGAGGTCATACCGTTCGTCTGGATCGGCAAATTCAAACCGCAAATTGCGCGCGCGCGCGTAGGCCACGAAGCGCCGCCGGTCGCCTGGTGCTTCGTAACTGGCGGAGTGCGGTACGTAACCGACGCGAGGAAGAGAGCCAAACCCGTGCGAAGCTATGGACGGGGCATAAACAGGCTCTACAACACGGGCGCCGGCATCGATAAGTTCCTGGACCGGGACTTTTCCAATCTTGTCGAAGCTCCGATACAGGTTTTCATAACGCCCAACGCAGGCTTCAAGCGAGAACAGATGCCGGACTCTTTCACGGCCGGCGGCGCCGAGCCGCGACCGCAACTCGGGCTCGGTGCAAAGACGCCGAAGCGCTTGGCCAAGATCCTCGGGTGAGCGAACGGAGACAAGCAATCCTGAATCACCGTCAATAATGGCGTCGAGATTGCCTCCGACCGCGGTCGCGACCGTTGGAATCCCTCGCCCCATGGTTTCGAGCAGTGAATTGGAGAAACCTTCCTGGTGGGAAGCGAGAACAGCGACGTCGACGGTATCCAGAACGGCGTCGACATCGGAGCGCTCACCCAGCCAATCGACGTTTTGGCCAAACCCAAGCGAAATCGCCTGCCGAGCGAGATGCTTCCCCTGACCCTCGTCGCGCCCAATAACGAGAAGACGCCACGGTTGCGGCAACTCGTTGTGCACACGCGCTAGAGCGCCCAAGAGATCGGCATGGCCCTTATAACCGATCAAACTAGCCACGATGGCGATAACGCAAGTCTCGGGGCTTATGTTCAGTCTTGTCCGTGCCGCCGCTCTTATCTCCGCGGTGACAAGCGACGGCACAACAACGCCGTTATGGATAAGACCGATCTTACTCCGATCGTTCGATTCATCGGACAATTCTTCCGCGACGGCATTGGAGTTTGCGAGAAAAGCTAGAGTGGACTTATGCGCCCATCGCTCAAGCTGAACGAGCATAGGATGCCCGCGCTTGTAATTCGTCAGAGAGCGGCGGCTCATGATGCGACGTTTATGGCCCACCAAGGACGCCGCCAGCGACCCGATCAGGTAGGGGCGCGGCAAGAAAAAATGCAGGAGATCCGGTCGCGTGCGCCGCAAATGCATCACCAGCTGAAAAAGCGTGCTGACCACATGCAGCCGCCGAGGCGTTTTACGGAAGCTCCCGAAAATCGGCACGCCGGCGGCCACCAGGTCATTCTCCAACGCCCCGCCTCTTTCGATAACGTAGAGCGAAACATTGACACCTGATTCGCGCAGTTGGGGAATGACACGCGCCAAATGCATTTCAGTGCCGCCAATATCGAGACGCGGCGCAACGATAAGCACATTCGGGCCCGGCATCTTCGCTTCTGCCATATCCTGCCCTTTCGTCAGTTTTTCAAGCATCGGACTAGCCCCTGAAGTAGCTGCCCATCTTGCGACCGCATGGCGCGCCAGGCCGCGATGCAGCCCGGCGGGAAAACTAACCCGACTTGGCGCCGACCGCTCATATTTTCCTTTCACCGCCGCGGCTACTCAGCCAATCCGAGAATTCGCGGATGTTGGCGACATCATCGATGCGTCGCAGCCCAGGCCACAACGCCTGAGCTTGATTCGCCGATCGCGAACCGATCAATCGGCCAAGGCTCCGCCAGACTTCCACATCGAACACCGATAGGGCCATTACGCCCCAATCCTTGGCCGAAATGAGCTGCAAACGCCGGCGAAGTTCGCTCGCAGAAATTGCGCCATGGCGATATTGGATGAGCCAGAAGCGGAACTGTCTGATCAGGTAGGCGGAGCGATCGATCTTGATGCCCTTAAGCGCCTCGGGATAATTTACCTGCAGGAGCATCAACCACTGGTACATGCCATTGAGAAGTTCATTACCCGGCAGCATCCCCGGTAAGCGTGTCTCGATGCCCAGATAATCGAGACCAGCCCTGCTCTGCTGCCCATAGAAGTAGTGGCCGAATGACTTGGGCGACACTCCCACAATGATCAGCCGTTCGGGGACGTAGATCCATTTGTCCGCGGCGATCAGGAGCGCGTTCAGCAGATAATGATCCGGAAACGGCGCTCGAAAAATCGGGGCTGGCATATTTTTCAGGCTGCGGCGCGAAAAGACCGTGGTTTGCATATTAAGAGGGATGCGCTGACGAAATCGAAACATGTCACGCACGATCGCCTTGCGACTTTCCAACAGGAGGACACCTTCGGCAAAACTCGAGTCGTAACGATGATGCTGGGGTGACCAATAGCTGGCTGCGTTGTCGTCGATCGAATTCGGCGCGACATAGGAATAGCCGTTGAAGAGAATGCAATCCGGATCACAGTAGGACGACAGGATGCTGTCGAGACGGCGCAATGTGTCCGGCGCCAAATAGTCGTCGTCGCCTAACATCAAAAAATAGTCACCCTGCGCAGCGGCCAAGGCGGCATTCCAGTTTTCTTGCACCGGCAGCTTCACCGGCTGCCGAACAACCTTAAGTCGCGCATCGGAGATGCCTGCAAGCACCGCAGGTGTCGCATCGTCATTGGCGTTATCCGAAACCACCAATTCGAAACTGTCAAAATCCTGGTGCAACACCGAGTGAATGCAGTCGGCGATGAAGGCGCCGCCGTTGCGCGTGGGCAACAGGACTGAGAAACGCGGACTCATCTATGCGGCTTTCCGTAGAACCAGGGGGTATCGTTTCGTTTCGGCTTGGCAGGAATGTGTCGCCACGGCTAGATGGGCCGTTTCTGTTGGTCCCAGCACTCTTCTATTGCGACGATAAAAGATTCGATATCGCGCGAATAGAACCTCTGCTCAAGTCCTTCAATGATAGCATCCGGCAGCTCCCACCACCTGGTCGCAAGCAGACGTTGCACGATGTCATTCGAGAATCTGAATCTTATGGTCCGCGCCGGAACGCCCGCTACGATCTCATAGGGCGCAATATCCTTGGTAACAACGGATCCTGCTGCGATCACCGCGCCTGTGCCAATCGTGACACCAGACAAGACGATGGCGTTCTGTCCGATCCAAACGTCGTGCCCGATTGTGATGGGGCCACGCGCAACGGCGTCGCAATTCTTCAACCCCATCGCGCTTGCCACGCCGCCAAACATAAGGCTTCGGAATGGAAAGGTTGAGGGAAGATCAGTCGGATGCTCGGCTTGGGCAATGATTACGACCCCGGCCGAGATCGAGCAGAATGAGCCGATCGTAACCGGAGCGTCGGCGGTGGCCCGCAACACTGTTGTCTCCGGAATGACGCCGTAGGTGTGCCGTCCAACGATAAGGTGACGTTCATATTTCTTCAGACCGAGCCGCCGCCGCAGCCTTGTGACCTTAAGGCTTACCAGCGTCGTGACAACACGCGCAATTTCCCGGACAAAGCCTTTTCGCACTACCCTATTCTCCCGTGCACCATAACGAATGCGAGATCGCCAACTCACACCGTATCAATGGAGCCGCACCGCGACCTGACGAAGGCCTTCACTCAAACTCCTCTTCAGGTCCGGGCCCAGTAGCAGATAGCCAAGGACCGAATACGCCACCGCCCCGGCTGCAAGGGCAAGGAATTCGGGCGCCCTGCCCGAGACCGGCAGCCACAAAATCGAAACGGCGCGGGCGAGACCGAAGGTGGCGCAGCCGAGCAGGGCAGACGGTAACAGCAAGCGGGTGAACCAAGGCAGCACCGGTATTTTAAGGATCCTCCGGTGAACCCATGGAATGATCGTGAAGATATATCCTATGTGCAGGATCAACCAAGCCAACGCCGCCCCATCGATGCCAAAACCAGCGATCATCCAGTACATCAGAGGTACATAGAGAACTCCCGTCGTGGCGCTGATCACCAGCGGCCCGCTCGGCTGCCGGGAAGCGATCGAGCTCGTATAAGCATTGGAGACAGCCGCGCTGAGCCAGAAACCGCCGGCAAGCAGCGCCAGGGGAAGCCAGGCCTCCGCCGCGGCCACCGGACTGACCCAGAGTTCGAGCAGCGGCCGGCCGAAGAAAACCAACGAGAACAGTATGAGCCCGGTAGCATACAACATCACTTCATTTGCGCTGCCGTAGCGCGCGAGCATTGTCTGGCGCGCGCCCGCGTCATGCGCCGCGGCGAAGGAGGGCATCAGGGCGGTGCTGAGCGAAGAAATGATGATTGATATCCCAGTAGCCGCCGTATAGGCCAGGGAATAGAAACCGAGCTGATCGAGCGGCAGCATCTTGCTGATCATGAGCCGGTCGAGCTGCGTAAGCACCATGCTCAATACTGCAAGCGCGGCCATTTGCAACGAGAAGCTCCATATGGCGCGCAAGGCGGCAAAAGAGAAACCCGGCCGCCAGCTCACGCCCGGCATGACCCGCCGCGCCGCGTAGACATAGGCCGCCACCTCCACGATCGCGCTGATGCCGAACCAAAGGAGGAAGGCCATCAGGTCACGCCATAGCAGCAGAACGACAATGCCGCCGGCCAAACGCAAGGTGATTGCGCCGGTTTTGATGACATTGAGCACGTCCATGCGCTGCGTGCCGGCAAGCACGCCGGTGTAGAGTGCGACCGGCCAACGCAACGCCAGATAAAGCGCCGCCACCTGAAGCGCGCGCTCCAATGTCACTAAATCAATTGTCTCCGAATTGAACCACCGGCGCGCCAGGATGCCAGCAACCAGCACGACCAAAATGCCGATCGCAACCGCGAGCCCCCAATAGAGTGTGACGGCCGTGCGCAGCAATTCCTGGCTCGCCTGACGTTCGGGAGAGTGATCGCCGGCGATTTCGCGGGTGATTGTGCTGGAGAGACCAAAATCAAGTACACTCACCACAACCTGCAAGGTGGCGATGAAGCCGATAAGGCCGTACGCTTCGATGCCAAGCAGGTGAACCTGTAGCGGGGTAATCAGCAGCGTGAGCGCGGCGATCAATACGCCGGCAGCCAGATTGGACAAGATATTGCGTTTCAACATTAGGTTAGGATGCCCTTACCGGCCAATTGCCGAGAGAGCTGCGTGCGCCACCAATCGATGGTCGTGGCGAGACCGTGCTCAAGACCGATCGTTGAACGCCAGCCGACCTCCTGCTCCAGCCGCCGGACATCGGCGACCATGATTGGAGGCTCGCCCTGCGGAGCCGGGCGGGCGCCAAGCCGCACCAGGTCCGGCCGGCCAAGCCGTTCACCGATTTGAAGAGCGATATCCTTGACCGCGACGCCGCGACCCGAAGCAATGTTCACCGCTCCCTCGACCTTTGAATCGAGCAGCGCCGCGAATGCGCCCGCCACATCGTGGACATGGATGAAGTCCCTCACCTGCTCGCCGCTTGTACACAAGGCTGGCAGGCCTTCCAGCAGAGCGCATATCACCGACGGAATGAGCCGCGAGGGGTGTTCATGCGGGCCGTATGGAAAAAATATTCGCCCCCAGGCGCTGCTCAGTCCGAACTGGCGGGAGAATGCCGCCAGGACATCATGCAGCGCATTCTTGCACGCGCCATAGGGCGTGGCCGGAACCAGCGGGGTGGCGGCCTCGGCATACGAGCCGTAATTCCAATCATATTCCGCGCATGTTCCCGCCATGACGACACGGCGGCCGCCGCGCTCGCTAAATGCCTGGAGCAATGCAACACTGGCGCGCAGCCAGTCGAAGTTTTCCGCAGCCGTCCAGTATTTCCCCGGTTCGGCGTACCAGGCGAAATGCAGGAGATGGCTTGGCTCGACCGCATCTACCAAGCGCCTCATCTCAACTTCGTCGAGCAGGTTGACGCTGTGCCAATTTACGTCGGCCGGCGTTTCGAAAGCATGCCGGCCAACGGCATGGACTTCGAAGCCCGCCTTGCGCAGCGGCTCAATCGCGGCGCGGCCGACGAATCCGCTGCCGCCGGTCAACAGCACGCGGCCGCGCGAAGCTAGACTGGTTTTCTGAATCAACGTCGAGGTCCAACGTGCAGGAGAGCGGCGCGCATTTCACCATCGCCCTTCATTGAGTTCCCGCAGAGGCTTTTCGGTATTGCATCATGCGAAGGTGTCGGCTTCGGCGAACCGCGGCCGCGCCTGGTCCGCAGCGGATAGAATTGGATTTGGCAGTGGCCAGGAAATTGCCAAGACAGGGTCGTCAAAGGCGACCCCGCGCGCTGCGTCCTGCACATAGGCCGGCGTGATCACGTAATAAAGCTCGGTCGCGTCCACGAGCGCCTGGAAGCCATGGGCGCAACCGGCCGGGATATAGAGCATGGCATGATTGTCGGCGGTGATCGTTTCGGCATGCCAGCGCCCAAACGTCGGTGAGGAACGGCGCAGATCCACCAGCACGTCGAACACCGCCCCGGCGGTGCAGCGCAGGAGCTTGGTTTCGGCATGCGGGTCGGCTTGGTAGTGCAGTCCGCGCAGCGTGCCTTTCCGTTTGTTAAAGGAAATGCTGTGCTGACTGAATTGCGTGACTAGACCTTGGGCACCGAATTCCTGCGCACAGAAGGTTCGCGCGAAGAAGCCGCGCTCGTCCTCACGGCGATCAATCTCGATCCGGAAAGCGCCGGGAAGCGGAAGCTGAATAAATCGCATGATCTAAACGATCCGCGCTTCGGGGACCGGTAGGATGAACTTGCCGCCCGTCTTCCGATAGTCCGCTTGCTGCGCCAGAATTTCCTCGGCGAAATTCCAGGTCAACAGGAGGACATAGCCGGGTTTACGCGCGAGCAGGGCTTCAGGTGGAAGGATCGGCAGATGCGATCCCGGCGTGAATTTGCCCTGCTTTACGGTCGAGCGATCGGCTACAAAATCAATCAGCCCGCGTCCGATACCGAAAAAGTTCAACAGCGTGGCGCCCTTTGCCGAGGCGCCGTAGGCGGCCAGCCGCTCTCCATGGGCCTTGAACTCATTGAGCATCGTCAGCAATTGGCGTCGCAGGTTTAGAACCCGAGCCTCGAAATCGGCGTAAGATTCCCGCCGCGTCAGTCCCAGACGTTCTTCCTCATCAAGCAGTGCCTTTATCGCTTGTGTGCGCTCGCCACCTGCGTGAGTTACGAACAGACGCAGCGATCCGCCATGGATGAGGATGCGCTCGACATCCGCCAGCAACAACCCGTGTCGCGCAAATAGACGGTCGAGCGCGGTCGCTGAGAAATAGCACAAGTGCTCGTGGTAGATCGTGTCGAACTCGAGCTTGTCGAGCAGATCGCCCAGATATGGCACCTCGATCGAAGCAATGCCGTCTGGTTTAAGAACCGCCTTGAGGCCCGCAACGAACCCGTTGAGGTCGGCCACATGGGCAAGCACGTTATTGGCGTGAAAAACGTCGCAGCGGAATCCTTCGGACGCCAGCCGCTGTCCCTCATCCCGGCCGAAGAAGGCGCAGCGCGTCCGCACGCCATTGCGCTCGGCGATCTCAGCGATGTTCGCGGCAGGCTCGATGCCGATCACCGGCACACCCAGGTCGCGGTAGTGCCGTAGCAGATAGCCGTCGTTCGACGCCGCTTCCAGCACAAGGGATGTTGCGCCGAGTTTGCGACTGCGGGTGAGACGTTGCGCAAGCGCCTTGGCCGAGGCTACCGCGGTATCCGAGAACGAGGAGAAATAGACGTAGTTGGAGAACAGTATCTCCGGCGGCACCGTCTCGGTGATCTGGACAAGACTGCAATCCTCGCAGAACACCACGCGCAGCGGATACCGCAGCTCCGGCTGGGCCAAAGCGGCCTCGTCGACCAGTGCGTTTGCGAGCGGCGTCGCGCCCAGGTCAATGACCGGCGCAAAGCGCGCGCCGCCGCAAGAACGGCAATAAAAGGTCATGTCTCGCGGCCTAAATGCCTGCGGTACCACTCGATTGTTCGCGGAAGACCCTCTTCAAGTCCAAATCGCGCCCGCCAATTCAGAACCTTATGCGCTTTGGTCGAATCGAGATGCTGCTCGCGGATTTCGTTCGATGCTTCGTTGAGAATAATCGGCTGGAGTTTGGAATCCATACCGGCGCGGATGGCGTCCACAACCTCCAGAACGCTAAGCGGTTTACCCGTCGAGAAATTGAAGGCTTCGCCCGCAAGTTTTGCATCGCGCCGCAGCGCCTCAGCCAAATGAAGATAGGAATCAACGGCATCCTCGACATAGATGTAATCGCGGATGAATTTGCCATCCGAACGCACGATCGGGCGCTCGCCGCGGACTATCGAGCGGATGGTGCCCGGAACGACCCGGTTCCAATTGAGGTCCCCGCCGCCGAAGAAATTACCGCAACGGGTGATCGCGACCGGAACGTTGAAAGTCTTCGCATAGCACTGCGCGATCAGGTCGGCGCAGGATTTCGAGACGTCATAAGGATGCTCGCCCATGAGAGGCGTCGTCTCGACATAGGGCAGATTGCGGGCGGACCCGTAAGCCTTGTCGGACGAGGCAAGCACCACGGCCTTGACGGTCGGGCTGCGCCGCGCGGCCTCCAGCAGCGACCAGGTCCCGGCGATGTTGGTTTCAAACGTCGAGATCGGATTGCGATTGGCGATCCCGACGATGGTCTGCGCGGCGAGATCCAATACGACATCGATCTCGTACTCGCCCAGCACCCGCTCGAGCATCGACTGATCGCGCACGTCGCCGCGCACGACGCTGACCCGGCGTTCCAGCCCAAGCGCGACGAAGCGCGATCCGGGCACCCAGTCGCGGACAAGGGCGACCACGTCGGCCTCGAGCTCTACCAAGCGCTCGACCAGCCAACCGCCAACCAGGCCGGTGCCGCCGGTGACAAAAACGCGGCGGTCGCGCCAGAAATTGTCCTGGGTCGTTGCGTCAGACATCCCAGGTCCTCCAGGGGGCGCGGCCCGCATCCCAAAGCGATTGCAGCAGCCGAAGGTCGCGCATCGTGTCCATGCACTGCCAGAAGCCATCGTGCCGATAGGCTGCGAGCTGGCCCTCGCGTGCGAGATGCTCGAGCAACTGGCTTTCAAGACTGGCGGAGTCACCCTCGATCTGATCGAGCACCTCGGGCTCGAAGACCAGGAAGCCGCCATTGATCCAGCCTTCGCCGATCTGCGGCTTTTCGACGAAAACCTTGACCAAGTCGCCGTCAAACAAGAGCCCGCCGAATCGCGCCGGCGGGCGCACGGCCGTGACCGTAGCAAGCCGGCCGTGGCTTCGGTGAAACGCCAGCAACTTATCGATCGGCACGTCGGATACGCCATCGCCGTAAGTCAACACGAAGGTTCCGCCACGCAGATGGGGCGCAAGCCGCTTCAGACGACCGCCGGTGCTGGTGTCGAGACCGGTGTCGCATAGGTGAACTTTCCAGTTGTCGCTGCCGACCCGGCGCGCCGCGACTTGGCCATTTGCCGTTTCAACGGTCAGATCTCCGGTGAGTTGAACCTCGTCGAGGAAGTATCGCTTGATGAGGTGGCCCTTGTAGCCGAGCGCCAAACAGAACTCGGTCAGGCCGTGGGTGGCGTAATGCTTCATAATGTGCCAGAGGATCGGCCGATCGCCGATTTCCACCATGGGCTTCGGCTTCACGTCCGTCTCCTCAGCGAGACGCGTACCCCGCCCGCCAGCGAGAATGACAACTTTTGGGGTGGCAGACATTCGGTTACCTCTTTTCCAATCGATCGAACGCGTGGAACGGGCCGACTGCTTCGTCAGATTTCGCACAAGTCGAGGTTCGGTGTTGCTAGGCGGCTTATGCGATGGGGCCGCTAACGACTCTCCAGGATATAAAAGTGATACGTTCCCATTGAGCCGGTTCGATTTTGAATTTTTGGCAGTATTTTCATTCGTCGCATGGCACTCTTGAAGAGATGCTTCATCGGCCTGAGCGGCAATATATTGGTTGCTTTGACACCAAACTTCAGAAGCGCATCGACAATTCCCGTGGGGGGCAGACTAAATCGGCCTTTCGCAGCGTCGACTCCCAATCTTTCGAGCTCCCTGACATTGGCATAATAGAGAACTGACCAGCCCGCGTTTTCGGCCATGCGCGCAAAGCGTTGTGCACGGGAGGCGGCGGGCTCGTCCCAATTTGGAGGCGATTCGCCGTCAAACGCCAAGCCTATGATTGCCAGCCGACTCTTGCCTATCATTGCAGTCAGCCATTCGTTCGCATATTGGCCCCAGCCCTTGTCGTGCACCATATCCACATCGAACAGGCGCCCCGAATGATGCAGCAGATTCAAGCAAATAATAGTGTCAACGGTCGGCATGTCTCGCACAAACGCCAGGTCAATCTTTTGTTCCACATATTGTATTTTCCCAGCGATCCCCAAAAGGCCAGCCATTTTGCGGCCTGCGGCCAACGATTCTCCCAGCATGTCGATGTCATAAACGGTCGCCTTTGTAGCCATCCCGGCGTCGATCAAAGACAAACAAAAATATCCGGAGTTGCCGCCCAAATCCACGATCGCGCCTAACTTCCTGCCGGCAAGCACCGTTTGTATTGCTTTCAGCCGCGCAGCAACTCCGTGCACGTCGTCCTTTTGTTGGCGCGCAATCGACGGATACATGCTCTCCAGACGCGGCGGGAGACGGCTGTAGCCCCCCGACACCTTCAGGTCGTCCATAAGGCCTCGAAGCATTTTATCGTCTTCCAAGGTCCGCATTCCTCTTGCTCATTTTTCGGATGTGAGCGGTGTTTATCCGCCTTTGCCGCGACCCGCCCGCGGGATTTCGCACAGTCAACTCACTTCGCCAACGACCGGATATCCGAGCGAGCGCAGCGGAAGGCTTCGCCGGGCCTCAAGCTGCGTATTGCCTTCTGCGCAGAGCGCCGCAATGCGCTTGCGCCAACCTTCGGGCAGCGCGGGCGGATCCACGCGCCCACCACCGGTAACAAATCTCCGGATGACCGCATACAACGATTGCGGCAGCAAGCGGCGGCCAAGCAAGGCAAGGTTAACATCGACCGGCAGAATATCCTGGACACGGTGAGCTAGTACGTGACGCCGGCTCACCCGCTGATCGGTGACGTTTCGCTTGAGACTGTCCTGAACCGCCGGCAATGGCATGCGCAAGAGCTCGGCGAGGCGCTTCGGATAAATCGAATTCTCGTCATGCATGATTTCGGACGGCAGCACCACCACATTCTCGAAACCAAATACATCCTCATAGGCGCGGACCAGCGGCTCGTAATTAAGCCCGACGCGATGGATGCCGGAAAAGCCTATCCCCCCGTAGTTTTGCTCAAGCCATGTCTCAAACGGCACAATACGACCGCTGAGCGCGCTCAGGTGCTTGAAGTAAATAGCCTGCACGATTGTCGGCTGTGCGCGCAGCACGATTAAGACCTTGGCCGGCGCAAAGAGGCTATACAGCCGCTCCGCGACAAGGCGACGGTCGGCCCTCCCCTCGATACTGAAGATCTCGGCGGCGATCAGAACCGGCTTCGATGGCGAGGTTTCCGCCCGGATCGATTGAAGCAACGCTTCCGTGCGTGCCCCATCATATTCCAGCGAGTCCTGATTGCTGATGCGGGTAATCAACTCTCTGACCCGGTCATTGGAAAAGAGATCGTTGCGTTTGCCGATATAGACAAAGTGATCTTGTCGCGCGAACAGCGAATTCTGCAACGTGGTGTTGCCGGTTCTCTGTAGGCCGATGTGAACGACGTTCATCTGGACTTGTCGGGCACTATCAGATTCCCGTGCCATATTGCAGCTTGATCCAATCCCGGTAGGCGCCACTCTGTATAGGCTGCCACCAGGATTCGTTCAAAAAATACCAGTCAACCGTTTGGGCAAGACCCACGGCCAGCGGCGTTTGCGCCCGAAAGGCTAATTCTCGGAATAGCTTATCCGAACAGATTGCGTATCGCCGATCGTGCCCCGGCCTGTCTTGCACGAACGTCATGAGTTCGCGGCAGCTGCGGCGCGCAGCCGCCGGACAATTTGGGAATCGGGCTGCAAGGCTGTCGTCGGCGGAAAGCCGCCGATCGATCTGGTCGCAGAGCATCCCAACCAGCTCAACATTCGGCACCTCCTGGCCGCCTCCAATATTGTAGGTCTCACCGAGGCGGCCCTTGTCCAGCACCAGCGCAAGCGCGGCGCAGTGATCCTCGACATACAGCCAGTCGCGGACGTTCAAGCCGTCGCCGTAGATCGGAAGCGGCTTGCCCATCAGAGAATTCAGGATCACCAACGGAACGAGCTTTTCAGGAAATTGATATGGGCCGTAATTGTTCGAACAGTTGGTGATCGTCACCGGCAAGCCGTAGGTATGCGCGTAGGAACGCACGAGGAAATCGCTCGCCGCCTTGCTCGCCGCATAGGGCGATGTCGGATCATACCTGGACAGCTCGGTGAAGGGCGCATCGTCCGGCGCGAGTGAACCATAAACCTCGTCGGTCGAGACATGATGGAAACGCCGCCTGTCGAAAGGTGGTTTCCAGGATTCGCGCGCCGCATCAAGCAGCGTGTGCGTGCCCTGCACGTTCGTCTGAATGAAGGCCTGCGACGAGAGAATCGAGCGGTCGACATGGCTTTCCGCCGCGAAATGAACGACGGTGTCAAAATCGAATTGCTTGAAAACATCATTGACCAACGCCGCATCGCAAATGCTGCCGTGGATGAAGCGAAAAGACTCGTCATCGCGAAACGGCGCAAGACTGCTCAGGTTTCCGGCATAAGTCAGCGCGTCGAGCACGACGACCCGGTCTTGCGGCCGGAATTGCCGCATATAGGCCACGAAGTTGGCGCCGATGAATCCCGCGCCGCCAGTTATCAGGAGAGTGGACACGATGGCGTTGCCTAGGCTCCGTTAGCGGCCCGCAAGAGTTTGATTGTCTCGCCGATGCCGCGCTGGATATCTCCGGCGAATACGAATCCCCGGTCCAGAAAACGCTGACAGGAGACTTCATAGGACAGCTGATTCATGATCGGACTGGTCACAAAGGAAAGCTCGACGTCCGGCACAAATTCCCGAATTGTCTCAACGATCTCACGGACCGTCGCATTGAGCGTAAGCACGTTGTAAACCCGGCCATCGAAAATATCCTCATTGACGATGAACGCGATAGCGCTGACGGCGTCGGTCAAATCGAGATAGGGCCGCTTTTGCTCGTAGGCGGTGCGCCATATGCTGAGCGGCTGCTTCATGACAGCCTGCCAGCAAAATTTGTTCACCGCCGTGTGAAACCGCATCCCTGCCGACGCACCGAATATGGTGCCGAAGCGGCAGATAATCGCGCGCAGACCGCCAGCCCCTAGCGAGCGGATGAGCTCTTCCTCTTTCAGCTTGGTCTCGGCATAGGGACTTTGCGGCTTGAGATCCTCGGCGGCGCAGTCTTCGGACACGGTCGCGTCTTGCGTCCCATACACGCTGGTGGACGACAGATGGATCAGACGCGCTCCAGTATCCCTGCATGCCGCGGCGATCTTCGCGGTGCTATCGTAGTTGTTGGCCTCGAGCTCCGCCGCCCGATCAAAGCTGCCGGCCGCGTCGGTGATGGCCGCCAAATGAACAACAACGTGTGCGCCATCGAGCAGCGGGTGAAGGTCGGCTGTCCGCACATCGGCATCGATAAAACGATAGCGTCCGGTTGCAGGAAGACCAAACAAGGACGCGTAGCGTTGAGTCATCATGTTGTCCAGCATGACGATCTCAGCTTGCGGAAAATTCGCCGGCAAAGCGCGTATCAATGAGGACCCGATATGGCCCAACGCTCCGGTAACGACGATCTTCATGACCGCGCTGCCGCCCGCATGGCCGTAAACGCTGAATACTCGCGGATGTAGTCATGCTCCTCGTATGGCCGGTCACAAAGAACGGCCAGGACGGAAGCCGCTTGTCTGTAGATGACCGTGTTCCAGATGGTAGGCGGCACAAGAAGCGCCAGATTGCTCCGATCGAGCGTAAAGGTCCGGCGATTGCGGCCGTCATCGCAGACTACGTCGATCAGGCCGGACACGCAGATCATGAGCTGCGAGCACAACCGGTGCGCGTGTTTTCCACGCTCCGTATCGGCCGGGGCCCGCACGGTGAACATTCGCGCAATGGCGAATGGCACGCCGGTGTTACCCTCGGCAACGACGAGTTCACCGCCGTCCTGCACATGACGCGGCAGGTCAATCAAGCGTACGTTACTGATATAGCGCAACGTGCTAATCGCTTTCGAAATAATTATTCAATGCCCGAGCAACCTGCGTACGCCGCCGCTCACGACGTCGAGATCCGCGCCTGTCAGGTTGAGCGCGCAAGGTAGATTGATGCCGCGCCCTGACACATCGTAAGCTACCGGGTTGTCACGGCGGCCGTCCTTCTCACGGTCTGGATAAGCAGGCAATGAACTCAGCGGATAAAAGAACGGCCGCGTCGGCACTCCAAGCTTACCCAGCTCCAATATGGCCGTATCCCGGCCCATCCTGTGCGACTTTCCAAAGACAAGTGCCGTGTTCCAAACCCCGTTATGAACATCATTTGCTTCAGGGTTGAATTGAAGATCAGGAATATCGGAAAGTCGTTCGCGATAACCTTGCCAAATCCAGCGTTTCTTACCGACCAAGTCGTCGATGCGCTGAAATTGAGCATAGCCCAGCGCAGCTTGAAGATTGAACGGCATGTATTTGAACGTAACTTCCATGTTGTAATAGGTGCCAGGCGCGCGGCCATGGTCGCGCAGCAATTTGCAGCGCTCAAATAATTTCTCATCATCGAGCAGCAGCATGCCGCCTTCGCCGGTGGTGATGGTCTTGGTGCGATGGAAGCTGAAAGTCGAGGCGATGCCGAACTTTCCCGCCCGTATTCCCTTGTATTTCGAGCCAAGCGCCTCGGCGGCGTCCTCGATTACATGGATTCCACGCCGTGCGCACAGTTCCGCGATCGCGTCCCAATCGGGCATGTTGCCGTAGAGATCGACGACAATCACCGCCTTGGTGCGCGGCGTGATCGCCCGCTCGATCGTCTCAGGTGTCAGACACCAGTGGACGGGGTCTATATCCGCGAACACGGTCTTCGCTCGCTGATAGGTGATGCAGGCCGTCGAGCCTATCCAAGTGCATTCCGGCGCGATCACTTCATCGGCGTCGCCGACACCGAGCCCAGCAAGCAGGAGGTGCAACGCCGTGGTGCAGTTCGGCGTCATCAGGGCGTATTTGCGATCGTGATAGCGAGCGAACTCGGCCTCGAAGGTTTCCACGTAATAATAGGCGTCCCTGCCGTACCAGCCGTTGCGGAGAGCATCGAGCACGATCTTTTCTTCATGCTCGGTGATCCAAGGACCCGCCATTGGAATGTTGTACATGGAAACAGCACCATCATTTTTAGTTATTGACGTCATTTCGCCTTACGCCAAATGCAGGCTTTTACCGGTCCGAATTCGCCGATGTGCTGCGGCAACTGGGCCGCAAGCAAATTGATGCGGGAATCGTATCGCAATTCTTCGCCTGCATCCGCTGCCAGCTTGGCGTAAACGACCCGGCTTAGAAAATGGTAGGTACTGCTAACATGCTCGACCCTTTCAACATAAAAGTCGGGTGTCGACCAGCTTTTTACCTGGGCCAGATCGAAAAAAAGATTATGCCAAGGGGCTTCCATTGCCTCAAGCCCGAGACGTCGGCGCAATAGATTTGTTTCCTCGGAACCTTCATTGAAGCACTCAAGCATGATGTATGCGCCGCCCGGTTCCAGAACCTCGGCGACCGAGAGCACTGCCTGCTTCTGCGCTTCAACGTTTTCAAGGTTGATCAGACACCGTTGCGAATAGGCGATTTCAAATAATCCCCATTCGGTCGGGATTGGCGGGATGCATCGATGGTAAAGTTTTATACTTTCCTGCAGAGCCGCATCCGCGACACTTATCGTCGCCGCTTCGATCATTTTTTCTGAGAAATCAAACCCTACTCCTTTGCATTTCTTTTCCTTTGTAAGCTGCACCAGACTGCCGCCGTTGCCACATCCTATATCCAAGACGCGCGCGCGGGCTGGAATGAAATCCAGCAGAAATCTCTGCTCGATGCCGGTTAATACAAAGTCGTTCGTCCCTGCTTTCGCGCCCAAAGAGGCGCGTTCATTCCAAAAACCTAGGATGTCGTCTGATGGGGGCGCATTCATATTAGTTGCATTCCATTTGAATTCTTAGGATGGGGATTTCGGATCGAAGCGATTCACTTTGACGCATGACTTGCTCGACTATTCGGAACTCTTGATCAGCCGAAAAATCAACTGCGAAGAGTAGATTAAGCGGTGTTCCTGATCGAAGTGATGTGTCGGCAAATCATCCGTTGAATTACGGTAAGCGCCGCGGAATCGCGCCTTGAACACAAGTTCGTAGCCGAACTTCTCCACCAGCGCGATGAACTCCCGAACATTCCAAAACCGCACCGGAATGCGCTTTCCGTAATAATTCTGAACGGTCACAAATGTCTCATTGTCGGCCGCCGGGAGATCGGCGAACAGCAGAAACGCCGGGTTCGACTTCAGGATGCGCTCCAGAGCCGTCAGCCAATCGTCGATGTAATGCAGCGAACTTCCAAAGTGTACGATGTCGAATTTGTCTTGCAACGAGATTTCGGTATGAAAACTGACGCGCGTATCTCCCGCCAGAAGGTTTCGGCCGATCCGGCAGACGGCTTCGTTCTCCACCACCATAAACTCTAACGGCTGATCGGATGGCAACATTTGCAGCAACGGAAAATAGCTCTGCGCCGTGCCGCCACCAAAATCGAGAATACGAAGCGGCTTGTCTCGACGCGCGATCGCAGCGGCAATGACGGGAAGCGCGGAATCGCGGGTCTCCGCAATCGGTGCTATAGCCGCAGGCCCTTGCGATTGAGCCCTCGCCTGCTCGACTCGCGCAGTCAGCTTCTCAATCCAAACACCGCCGTTGAACGCGGAGTTATCCGCGCCCGTCTCCGCAAAGGTCGCGTAAATCCCGTCCCAAATTTTGAAGTTCTCAGCGGAGGGATTGCGCGGCAAATTTGTGGGTGTCAGCTCGCGTAATTTCGGATACGTGGAATCGCGTTCGGAAATCAGCGGGGTTTCCACAGGCCAGCGAATGCCAACATCGGGGTCATTCCATAAGAGGCCGCCTTCATCGCTAGATTCGTAGTAGCGACTGACTTTGTAGTGAAGATCGGCCACGTCGCTTAAGACGTAATAGCCATGCGCGAAACCTGGCGCCATGTAGACTTGGCAACGCCGATCGTCCGACAGCTCCACGCCGAACCATTGGCCGAAAGTCGGTGATTGCCGCCGCAAGTCCACCGCCACGTCGAAAATGCGCCCGTGCATCACGGTGACAATTTGTGCCTGCGGGTGTTTGACCTGGAAATGCAGCCCGCGCAAAACACCCCTCGATGATCGAGAATGATTGTCCTGCACAAAGGTGTCGGCGATCCCGGCTGTGCGGTAACGATCATGCTGGAAGCTTTCGAGAAAGAAGCCGCGCTCGTCACGAAAACGCTCCGGCTCAATCAGCAGCAGACCGGCCAGTCCTGTTTCCTTTATTTGCATCGGGACGCGTTCACTTGAGAGCGGGAGCGAATGGCCGCACGAAATTCGCGAAGTCCTGGCCCGACACCGTGTCCTCGATATCTGCGAGCTCACGCCGGAACCGTGCAAGATAGTCATCCGACGCGCCATCGTTGGAGAGCCTGGCAAAAAAGCTCGCCCGTTCGCGGCCGACGGAGTAACGGCGGCGGTTCTTCAGCCGGTTCACCAGACCCGGCACCCTCTCGCGCAGCAATTGTTTGACCGTCTGCAAGGAGCCGTAATTGACCCGAAGGAATTCGCGCAGCCAGTCGTCGCAAATCTCGCGCAATTCCTCGGCGATGACGGCGGTTTCAGCGCCATCCGCAGCCGCTGCGAGCGCCGAAATCCGGTCGATCATCGCATTGAATTCGCTGGTGAACCGGCTGCGCAAGAGATGGTGGACCCAGTCCTTTTTGAACGCGCTGCGTTGTGACGTCCCATATTGGCGGATATAGGCGATTGTGGACGCATTTGACCGCGCTTTCCCCAGTGTCAGCGTTCGCATTGCGCAGAAAAGCTCGCAGAGCTGCATGTCGCTGAAATCGATTTCGACCACCTCGCGGAAGATAGTTTCCAGCGCTTCCTTTCTGAACACAGCATAGAAGCTCCACCAATTCCGCGTCCCTTTTCGAAGCCGCTCCGCCACGGACGACGAAGAAAAATCCTCCGAGTGATCAAAAATCGTATAGCGGTAAGAGAGCCGGTTGAGCATTCCCACCAACCCGCCATTGGGATCGTCCAATCCCGCATAGACCGAGAAGCCCGCGAGGCCCCCGCCGCAGCAGACGTAGTCCGGATTCGCGTCTAAGAATTCGACGCTGCGGTCGAGACCGCTCGGGACTAGAAAATCGTCATTGTCGGCATACACCACATAGGGCGTACGCGCGCGGCCGATCGCATCCGCCATTTTCGCGTAAAAGCGGCTGAAGTCGGTATCGTCAGGATATCGCACGTACTCAATATCCAGAGCGGGAAAGAGCTCTCGCGAATTCTCAAGCAATTTCGCCAGCACGGGGCGCACGTGTCCGTCGGCGAGCAGAAGGCGATATGACAACTGTGCGCGATTCGCGTACCAGAGAAAACGAAGTGTAAAACGTTCACGGCCTTTCAATGGAAGAATGACCGTCAGCTGCGGTCTCACTCGCAATTACTCCTGCCACTTGACATTGCCATGCTGTCTCTCTCCAGCATCAACGACTACAATTCGAATTCGCCCGCATTGCCTCACAGATCACGGCAAGTACCAACATGATCGTCCGGCACCAGGAAAAGGTGACGTCCATATCCGCTGGCACTATTCCCGAAACCTGGGCAACAGGCCTTCAGGTCGTGTGACAGATATATGCCCGGCTGTAGCCGTTGAAGTTACAGTAAAGCGAGACTCCAACTCGGCCGTTGTCTTTAAGCCATTCGTCAAATGCCCTGCGAACCCCAAGCTTCGGGTCACCGCGGTAGCACCAGTAGTCGTCGATCATAAGCCATGTCCCAGTTTCCAAAATTGGCGTCAGGAATTTGAAAACGTCGACTGCCGATGAATACAAATCACAATCGACCATAATGCAAATCGGGAAACCTTTTGACTTGAGCTGTGTGATATCGAATTTTGGCAGCGTGTCTGAAAACAACCCCTCAGTGAGATGAAGGTTTTCGTCTGCAATCATCGTCTCTGCCCGGATCGTGGTCCTGCAATATTCCAAACCTACAGCTTTGTAATTGCCCTCTCGAAAATAGGGCGCGTACTCAGAATGGATTTTGTCTTCCGCTTGCGGTTTAGGATGACCTGAGAATGTGTCAAAGCCGTAGATGTCAGTCACGTAGCCCCGAAGCTGACGATAAGCAGTAATGGCGAAGGCGCCATTCATGATGCCGAACTCCATATAATAGCCCTTGGGGATGCTGGAATAGCGCGCGAATTCGCGGACCATTCTCAGAACACTGGTCTTACCAAGGAAATCGCCGTTCAGCGAACTCAGGTAGTGAGCTTCAGGCAACGACATTGGGCCTCTCTTTGGCAAGTTTGATCTGCTCGCGCAGCGTTGGGTATCCTTCGACTGGACGGGTAAAGGCGCGATCTTTTACTTTATGAGCGGTTACCATTGATATAGCGCCGTACCAACGGCCAGCCATCTCATCCCAAATTGCCGGGAGATGAGGGTCGATAATCTCAACACCGTGGCAAACGGTCGGGAGAAACCCAGTCAGCGATCCGACTTCAAGCATGGGATCGATGGCGAGTGTTTTTCCGTCGCCCGTGCCGACGGCAAAGCCGCCTGCCTTATAGTCGACGCCGAATCGATTCAAATTCAGGGTGAACGCGAAGCGTGTGGCTTGAATTGGATCACCATGAAATGCGATGCCACCGACTCCAGGTGGGTAATGACTGATCTCGGCGCGATCAACGACGCCGTCTTCGGGTCCGTTGTTAATGATGTCATCGGGCGCGTAGCCGCTGATCGTGCGAAGAATTCTGTATTTCGGGTCGAACAGCTTAAAGGTGCCGATCGGGTCATCGTTCCATCTGAAGAAATGAAACATATCGTAAGTCGAGGAATAGCCCGGTCCGTGATCTTCAGCATGCCAATCGCGCCTTGACCGATAATCCGGAACCTTCTCTAGAATCTTTGGCTCTTGGCTCTTCTGCGTTTTTCCCCAGGCGAATGCATCGTTCTTGAGTTTAACGAGCGCGGCCGGATCAAAAGCCTTGGTAAAAATGTAAATCTCTCCACTGTGGAATGATCGGACAAACTCGTTAATGAAGCAGCCGTCTTCATTCTCAATAGCCGACACCAGATCGGCATACGGAATCTTCTTTACACCAGTCGCAAATCGCGCTGGTTCGGATGACTTCTGAGCCTCGTCCCAAGCGTTCGAGAACAGCTTCGCGGTCGTCATCGGCATCTCCTACTGGTATTGCCTGAGCATCCAAGCAAAGTTTTGCAACACAATCTGGAATTCGCCAAATAACTTCCCCTGGGTATGCCATGATCGCCCTCGATCCGATGACATAAGGTACTATATACAAATCGGCGCCAAGCACACTCCAATTCAGTGGTTTAACCGGGGTAATAGCCGCGGACGGATGCGATCACCCGATCCACGTCGTCGTCGCCGAGCTCGGGATAGATCGGCAACGTCAATATCCGATCGGCAAGCTGAGTGGTGACGGGTAAACCACTCTTCGGCACGATCACTCGTTCGGCATAACCCCCTTGGCAATGAACCGGAATGGGATAATGCACGGCGGAGCCGATCTTTTGCTCTGCAAGGTGAGCCATCAAGCCGTCACGCTCGAGGCAGGACACCACATAAAGATGATACGCATGGCTGGTATCCTTGCGCCTGGCCGGCAACGTAAGCGGCAATCCGACAAGACCTCGATGGTAGCGTTCGGCGATGGCGGCACGTCGCGCGTTATCGGCGTCGAGCTTCGGCAATTTGACGTGAAGGATAGCCGCCTGCAGCGGGTCAAGCCTGGAATTCAATCCGGGCTCACGCGACGTTCGCGCCTCGTCCCAGCCATATTGGCGAAGGCGGCGGACGCGCTCGGCCAAATTGGCATCCGACGTGACCACCATACCGCCGTCGCCGATAGCACCTAAATTCTTGGTGGGATAAAAGCTGAAGCAGGCTATGTCGCCGACATTGCCGATGCGACGCTCGCGATAGCGCCCACCGGCTGCCTGCGCACAATCCTCGAGCACAGCCAGGCCATGACGCCGGGCGACGGTATTGATCGCATCCATGTCGGCGGCCTGCCCATAGAGATGGACGGCGATAACCGCCTTGCTCCTCGGGGTCAGCACAGCTTCAATCCCGGACGGATCAAGCGTGTAATAAGTGGGATCGACGTCCACGAGCACCGGAGTTGCGCCGGTTGCAAGGACGGCGGCCACCGTTGCCACGGCCGTGTGCGATACAGTAATGATTTCGTCTCCTGGGCCGATCCCAAGCGCCCGCAATGCCAATATCAACGCATCGGTGCCACTGCCCACGCCAACTGCATCGGTTGCCCGGCAATATTCGGCGAAGGAACGCTCGAAGGTTTCGACCTCGCTGCCCAGCACATAGACACCGCTCTCCAGGACGCGCGTCAACGCAGCGCGAATGGCATCTTCATGCGCGCGATACTGTGCAAGCGGGGACGCCCAGGCAATCACGACACAATCTTCACTTCCGGGACGTAGACGATCCATCGCCCGCCGGCATCAATGAATGCCGATTCTTTCTCGCGGATTTCCGCTGCGTGATTCCACGCAAATAGGAGAGCATGGTCGGGATAGTCGCGCACAAATTCCGTATAAGGCTTGACCGGAATATGAGCGCCCGGTGAAAACTTTCCTTGCTTGATCGGAGTCGTGTCCGAAATATACTCAATATGAGATGGTGTGATGCCGCAGTAATTCGTGACGGTCGTGCTCTTCGAGGTCGCTCCGTAGCCGACAACCCTTTTACCTTGTTTTCGCAGGTCCTCGAGCGTTTGCATCAAAAGCATCCGCGAAGTCTCGCAGTTCTGCTTGAAACGCAAATAGGTCTCCGCTTTCTCGAGCCCCTGCGCGCGCTCCTTCGCAAGCTGCTCGCCGACCCTTGGAGAGGCCGCGCGACTGCCCTTTGGCGCAAGCATGTACCGCATCGACCCGCCGTGCGTGGTTTGCGGCATGACATCGATCAGATCAAGGCCGAACGTTTTGAACGCGCGCATCACCGAAGTAACGGAAAAAATAAAGACGTGTTCGTCGTAAATCTGATCGTAGGAAGTCTTTGCGATCATGTCACCGAGATAAGGATCTTCAAAGATGAAGACGCCGTCTGGCTTGAGAAGACGCTCGATGCCCGCGGCCACGCCAGGAAGGTCTGGAATATGGCACATGACGTTCGCCGCCAGCACGGCGTCGGCGCGGCCATGTTCGGCGACGATATCGTCTGCCAGCTTGCGGTCGAAGAACGCGCTGATTGTCTGAATGCCGTGGCCGCGGGCGACATCGGCTACATTTGATGATGGCTCAATGCCGAGATGGCGCATGCCACGCTGATGAAAGTGCCTCAGCATGATCCCGTCATTGCTGCCGAGCTCCACGACAAACGGGTCAGAGCGACCATCGAGAACTTGGTCCATAACAGACTTTGCGAAGTTTTTGAAATGCCCCTGCATCAGGCGCGAGGTACTCGAATAGAACGCGTACTGAGCGTGAAACATTTTTCCGGGAAGCGGCTGCTCAATAATCTGGAACATGCCGCATTCGCTGCAAAAGGTTGGCGCAAGCTCAAAGAAATACTCGTCCTTTATCTCGTGAGCGCTCAAAAACCCGTTCGCGATCGGCATGCGTCCGAACGACATGAACGGGCTGATAGGCGCCGTGCACACACGGCATTGGCCTGAAACGTTGCGGCTGGTTTCGGTCATTGATTTATGGCGCTCAAGAAAGAAGCCGGTGGAGATAGGCGCTGTAGTCGCTGTTGCCGATGGAGGCTACGAGGCGGCTGAGCGTCCCCGCGTCGATGTAGCCCATGCGGTAGGCGACTTCTTCCGGGCACCCGATCTTGAGCCCCTGCCGCTCTTCAATCGTATAGATGAATTCGGACGCTTGCAGCAGCGAATTGTGCGTGCCGGCGTCGAACCATGCGAAGCCGCGGCCAAGCTGCTCAATATTCAGCCGGCCCGTTTCCATGTAGACGCGATTAACATCCGTGATCTCGAGCTCGCCGCGCGCGGACGGCTTCAGTTCGCGTGCGACATTAACAATGGAGGCATCATAGAAATAGAGGCCGGTTACCGCCCAATTGGAGCGTGGCTGTTTCGGCTTCTCTTCAATGCTGACTGGGCGGTTGGCGCCGTCGAGTTCCAATACCCCATAGCGCTCGGGATTGTTGACCCAGTGGCAAAAGACGGTAGCACCGCCGTCACGGTCGGCCGCACGTTGCAGCAGCTCCACCAGCCCCGCGCCGTAAAAGACGTTGTCGCCGAGGATAAGCGCACATCCCTGGCCGTCGAGGAACTTCTCCCCGATGAGAAATGCCTGGGCGATCCCATCGGGCTCGGATTGCACGGCATAGGCAAGGCTGATGCCCCATTGCTGCCCGTCGCCCAACAGCGCCTGGAACCGCGCCACCTCTGGTTCGGATGTGATGATGAGGATGTCGCGAATTCCCGCCAGCATCAGCGTGGTCAAGGAGTAATAGATCATCGGCTTGTCGTAGATTGGGAGCAGCTGCTTGCTGCTTACAATCGTGAGAGGCCACAGCCGCGAGCCGACACCGCCGGCAAGGATGATGCCTTTTTTGCTTGCTTTCATCCGTTTTCCACTCGGTCATTTGTCTTTTTATCTTCGGGTCGCAGCGCGCGCCCGGCGACGTCGAGCTCCGCAATGATCGCGCCGGCGATTTCCGCGGCCGAGTCCTTACTCAAAAGGGCGGGCACTCTTGCAACGAGATAGGACAGAAAGAATCGATCGATAAGATCCTGCCGCGATGCATTCTGCTCATACTCACGATCGATCAGGATTCGACGCAGAACCTGCGCCACTTCGGACCACGACTTCGGCTTGTAGACGATGTCGGCGAAGTCGTAATAGACGTTCCCCAGAACGACGACGGGTTTGTCGAGAGCCAAGGCCTCCAAGCCAATCGTTCCGCTAATTGTAACCGTAGCCTCACACTGTTTTAAAATATCCTTCGCCCCTGCGTCGCAAAATTGGACGTTTGGAAAATGCGCAAGATGCCGATACTGCCAAGCGGGACGCGCTCCGCGACCGCGCGGGTGCTCTTTCACGACGAGCGTGTACCCAAACGGAAGCGCCTTTGCGATGTTTTCAATCGTTGCAATTTGGTTGGCAAAGAATATCCCGCCCACGAGCGACGACTGCTCGGGCTGATACTGCATTGCGTAAAACACGCTTCGTCGCGGGACATTAATCGTGCCAGTTCCGAGCAAATTCTTTGATCGCCATCTTCGCCACGCCCGTAAAATGTTCGCCTTTGCTTTCGCAAAGACATCAATCTTATAATACTCGACGTCCTTGTCGCGAGACGCGTTTTCCCACAAATATTGAGGAAGGGCTTTCAGATTGGGCGAAATCGCCGGAACCACAAACGAATTGTTTGTCGCAATTCGATAATCCCTTTGAACGTCGAAATCGACGACAACCCGTTTAAAGCGGCGCACCCGGGTTTGTTCATCCTTGCTCAACCCGCTCTGGCCGAGCTCTTTATAGAAGGCCTCCATGCGATCCGAGTGCAGAAATTCATCGCAACATAGGAAAAATCCAGGCCGCCCATCTTCACGAATCCAGGCATTCGGCGACAGAGCGACGATGCGCACGCGGAGTCGACGCGCTACTTGGTACAGAACGTGCGAAATCAGGGAGTCTGCTTCAGGGCACAACACGGCAGAAAATTTTTCGGACGAAAGTATCGCCTCGAAATAACAGACCATACTCGCGATAAGGGCCTCCACATACTCGCGCGATTCGCTCCGCTGCCCTAGCCCGCCAACCAAAAATGACGCGTCGATAAAGCTACGCTCGCTCGCGGCAACTGCCCACCAGTTTACGTCTCCATAGTCGCGCGCCAAACGCATTACTTGCGAATCGATATCTTGGTAAGATTTTTCTCGGCGAAACTCTTCGAACGACCTGCGCACATCCAACGTGGGTGCTTGCTCGCGGATTGAATTTGCATCGCGGTTACGTAAACTTGCGACGCTGACTGCAATCTTGCCGCCGGCCGCATTCTGCAGTGCACGCCCCACAGATGCGACCAATTCTGCGTCCTGCTGCCCTCCTTGAGCGCAAAGAAACAGGACGCGTTTTGAGTCACTCATCGAACCGCTATTTTCCCTGACGCGACCCGTGGCGGGAGCGACGCATGCCATTATTCGACTCTCTTCTTGACGACTGTCGCCGGATCAATGTTCGCAAGCGCCTCAGCAATCCGAATGCCAGCGTCTCCGTGGCCGAAAATTGGCGTCGATGGATAGCGGCCATTCGACAATTGGCGCGCAATTTTGGCCTTAATGTCCTCCCGATCGTAGTCGGCATAGACGACGTTCGGGCCGTGCTCGCGCCCGGTTTGCCGGTCGCCGACTACAACCGCGGGCGTCCCGAGGAACGCACCTTCGCGAATGAAGGACGATGAATTTCCGACACAACACGCCGCATGGTTGACGACGCGTGCGTAATCCTCCGGAGAGAAATTTTTATAATAATAGATCGGCGCACCCATGTGGAATTCTCGGAAGTGTCGAATTCCTTTCGACACGTCATCGGACCCGGCGTCAATATTTGGCCAGAGAACGACTTTCTGGATATCGGCAAAGCTGTGCACAGCGTAAAAGGTCTCCGTGATCTGATGAAGACCGCGGCCGTACGACGTGGTGACCGGATGCTGTACCACCAGAATGTACGGCTTTGTCCAGTCGATCGGATGACCGACACCCAGGTATCGGCCCATAACTTCGTTTGAAATCGACAAATCGTCGTAGCGCAAGACGTCAATCGAAGGACAGCCGTAGTTGAATACAAACTCGGGATTCTCCCCCATATTGATAACGCGATTGCGCGACTGCTCGGTCGATACGAAATGGATATCCGCCAGCTTCGTTACGGCATGACGAACCCGGTCGTCGATATTACCTGACACCTCGCCGCCCTGCAGATGGACGAGTTTGATGTTGAGGTAGGCCGCGGCGATGGCAGTCGCCATGGTTTCGAACCGGTCAGCGACGGTCACCACATAATCAGGCGCGAGGTCTTGGAATGCGGTCGACAGTTCAACGATTCCAAGACCGGTGGATTTTGCCTGAGTAGCTAAGGTCTCTCCCTCGATAACATAGAAAATGGAACGCAGCGGCTTAAATCCGTCCTTGCGGATTACATCGATCGCGGGCCCGAACCGTTCGAGCAGCGTCGAGGCGCCCACCACGAGCTGAAGCTCAAGGTCCCCGCGCGCTTCAATGGCCTTCAACAAATATTTGACGCGACCATAGTTGGCGCGGCTTGCCACGACGACGCAGACTTTTTTCACTGTTTCTGATCTCACTATTAAAACGGCTGCGAATGCCGCGTGGATTAGACTAGATCGTCTGCGCGGAGAAAATCCCAGCGCGCCTTTGGCTTTGTCAGACGACGACCGAGCACCTGATCGAGGTTCTTCGGCGGCAGCCCCATGCCAGCGGGCTTTTTCGCTTCGAGATCCCCGAAGGTAAGGACATGCCCGGCGGGGAGATCGTGATTGACGGCCAACGTGCGGCCGAAAGTTTGGCGTAGTTGGTCGATTTCTGGAGTCAGGGTTTTACCGGCATCACCGCCCCGGGCCTGCTCGATGAAGCGGATGCCTTCGACCAGCCGCGCGAATTCATCGATCGTCAGGGAGGCCGCTGTGTCGGGCCCAAACATCCGCCGATCGAACGTTACATGAGCTTCAACCACGGCCGCACCCACCGCGACCGCCGCCAGGCCCGCGAAGATTGTGCCGGAATGATCCGACAATCCAATCGGGCAGCCCAGCCGGCCCTTGAGTACAGGAATTGCTGCAAGTTCGATGTCTTTCGGCTGCGTCGGATACCGTGTCGCGCATTGCAGCACCGCAACCCCCGTCGGACGCAGGCGTTCAGTGGCACATTCAATTTCTTCCATCGTCGCAAGGCCGGTCGACAGGATGGCTTCTTTACCTGTGCGCGCGATCCGTTCGATCAGGAGTGCATTCGTGACATCGCCCGAACCGATCTTGTATCGCGTTACCCCGAGCGCCTCGAGCAGGTCGACCGCCGCATTGGAGAACGGAGTGGCCAAGAATTCCACGCCGGCCTTTTCGCAATGGGCTTTCACGCCAGCCCATTGCTCTTCGCTCAATTCCATCCGCCGCCAATAGTCGGAGCGCGTAGCATCAACGTTCGAGAACTTTGTGCGGAATGGCTCGTATGCACTAGATTCAGCCTCAGCGATGTGGACTTGGAACTTCACCGCATCGACACCTGCTCCGGCGCATGCCTGGATAAAGGAGTGCAGTATCCCGAGGCTACCGTCATGGGCCTGCGCAACCTCGGCCACGACGAACACGTGGTTCCGCTTTTCAAGCTCGGCGATAGAGGAAACGGTCATGACGATATCCTTCGGACACCGGCGCCATCCTTGGCAAACATCCCGAGAAGCTTCTCGGTCACGAATTCCTCCGTCGCAGCCATGGACGGAAAAGTGGCCCCGCCGATGTGGGGCGTCACAATCACGTTGCGCTGCTTGGTCACAGCGATCCAACGCGCATGGTCGTTCTGCCCGGTCTCGTTGCGAATGACATCAACCGCGCAACCCGCAAGCAGGCCCTTCTCGACAGAGGTCAAAAGTGCGTCCTCGTCCAGCAGCTCACCGCGCGCGATATTGACGAAATAACGCCCCCCCAGCGCCGCGACGCATTCGCGGTCGACAATCACCGGCCTCGCCGGCACGTAACCCGCGCACAGGACTATGACTCGATTTTCAGCGATCAAGTCGCCTACCGTCTGCGATCGGCGCACCCAGTCAGGCACTTCGGTAACGTGGGGATCATAACAACTGACTTGCGCCTCGAATGCCCGCAGATAGGATGCGACACGCTGCCCGACACGCCCGAAGCCGATGATTCCGATCGGCATCCCAAATAGTTCCTCTCCCCGGCAACGGTCGCGGTCCCAGTGATCGTTGCGTTCGTCGAGAAATGCGGTGCGGTAATTGCGCAGGAGGGCAAGGATAAGGCCGATCGTATGTTCTGGCGTGGCGCGGATGCGCTGTAGGAATTCGGATTCGCCCTGCAGGCTCACCAGACGTATGTGCCGCTTCGCCAGCTCTTCGAGGTCAATGTGATTGTGGCCAGTTGTTGGGCTGCACAAAGCCTGGAGCCGCGGCGCGCCGGCAAGGAACGCAGCGTCGATCCGATGCCCTAGGCGGACAAATAGGACTTCCTTATCCGCAATGAAAGGCGCAATCGCCCCGCCGGCATGATCAAAGACCGGGCCCAACCCGCAAAGACGCTTACGGGCGATCTCAGAAAACCCATCCGGTTCCAGGATACCGATCTGCATGGCCTAACCGCCTTCAGTGATAGCCTGAGCCTGCATCAAACGATGGAAGAGCGCTCTCCGCTTGCTAAGCGCGTCCCAAGATCCCTGTTCCACAATCTTGCCGTCGTCGAGGACGTAGATCAGGTCGGCACCTAGAACCGTCGCCAGCCGATGCGCCACAATCACGATAGTCATGCGTCCGCGCAGCTTATTGATCGCACCCATTACTTCTTGTTCGGACAGTGAATCAAGCGCGCTTGTTGCCTCGTCCAAGACGAGTAGCGCCGGTTGCCGGATTAACGCACGCGCCACGCTGATCCGCTGCCGCTGTCCGCCAGACAGCTTCGCGCCACGATCGCCGACTATTGTGTCGTAGCCTGATTGCAGGCCTTCGACGAATGAATTGAAACCAGCGGCTTCCGCTGCGGCTCGAACGGCTGTCATCGGCGCGTCCGGGACGCTCCAGCGAATATTGTTGGCAATCGTGTCGTGAAACAGAAAAGTATCCTGAGAGACGTAGCCGATCTTTCGTCGCCATGCGACCAGATTGATATCGCGCAGGGGTACCGTTCCGATATTGATTTCACCCTCGCTTGGCAACACAAGACCCATGATGACGTCAATGAGCGTCGATTTGCCCGCACCGGAGGGCCCGACAAATCCAACGACGTGACCTGCCGGGATCGAAAATGAAACTTTTTTGAGGACAGTTTGATCGCCGTAGCGCATGGCGATACCCTTCCCCTCGATCGCAAAGGGCCCGGTGCTGTCCAGACTTGCCATGGCACCCGACCGCCGCGCTTCCCGATGTTCGCCAAAACGTGTCCGCGCCTCGGTCAAGATTTTGTAGGCGGGCATCGAGAGATTCAGCGTGTTCTGAAGCTGCTGCAATTGCATCAAGCGCGGAATGAGACGGGCTACCAACGCCATAAGCATCAAAATCTGCGGTGTAGCGGCGCGGTCCACACTCAACCCATAAACCAACGCACCCAGGATCATCAGGATCGCGGCAAATTCAAAACCGACGCGTATGTTGGTCGGCAAAAAAGCGCCCCAGGTCAGATTGTTGCGAATTTTGTCAACGTGATCCGAAATGATGGCTTTCGCCTGGCCCTCAGCTGCGCTCGCTTTGATCAGCTTCGCGCCGCTCAGCATTTCATTCAAGGTCGACACAAAGTCGGAATTGATCTGCCCGAATTCCTCGCCGTTGCGACGCGTCGCGACGCGAATCGGCCACACAAGAAGGAACAGAACAAGTGCGGCCACGAAGAGATATAATGTCAGTTTCCATGACAGCACGAGTGATATCGCAAAGTAGACGCATGTGACGATCACTGCCGCGATGATCTGCAAGATCGAGATAAACGCAGCGCCAAGGCGATAGCATTCGCTCAGGATGAGATTCACCATCTCGCCGTGCTTTTGCGACAGGAAATACGACCATTCCGATCCGACAAAGTCCGAAAACATTTTTTGCTGCCATGACGCGATATATTTTTTCTGTATGTCGGTCAGGAGCCAGTTCTGGGCGGTGAACAAGATGCCTTGAATCGAGAAGGCAACGATCACCACCAGCGACACGCCGGACAACGTCGGCTCTACGCCCATCTGCTCGAACAGCCACCGGAAAGACTGGCCCAACGTGCCAAGATCGGCTTGGTTCGGTCCGCCCATGCCGACCATGGCAATGAGGGGATAGAGCAACGCCATTGCGATGCCGTCGCTGACGCCAACCACCGGCATGAGGATGATCAGCGCCCACAAGCGGTAGCCGCTGTCCGCAAAGGCATCGCGCAGAATATCAAGGTACCGATTCACTTCTCTTGTTTCTCCAGTACCGGGGCTCCAAATCTGGCGGCGCCATCCGCCTGCCGAATTCGGGCCTCCATCACAGCTCGAAGAATGATCAGGTCGTCCGGCGTATCGAGATCGATCGAATCCACCTTGCGCATGCGCATTAACAAGGGGTAGTCGCACACGAGCTGCCCGGTGCGCCGCACGTAATCGATGCGCGTCACGTAAAGAGCACCATTGCGTACCAGGGTCGGACGATAATCCTGCCGGCGAACGCCCTTGTTATGACGCGGGTTCTTGGGCACGAGATGCCCGGTGTCGTCGGCGCAATAAAGCACAAGGTCGTTGATGTAATCTTCTTGATAACAGCTGATCATTGAGTTCGATCGGTCGGCAGCGAAGCTGTCGACCGCTGCAACGATGGCCGGAACTTCGCGGATTGGCGAAGTCGGCTGCAATAACATCACCGCCTGGTAATGCTCGCCCTGAGCCTTGAGCGTATCAAGCGCGTGCAAAACGTATCCCAATGCCTTCGCCGTATCGGTCGCCAACTCCGTAGGCCGCATAAACGGAACGTCTCCGCTATGACGCCGGGCGACTTCTGCGATCTCCTCGTCATCGGTCGAGACGATGGCGCGAGCGACAGTCCCCGATTGAACCAGCGCATTGCCGGTTTCGATTGACCATGCAATGAGGGGCTTCCCGCACAGGTCGACAAGGTTTTTTCGCGGAATACCTTTCGATCCGCCGCGCGCCGGAATGATGGCGAGGATGCCGGAATCGCTCATGATCGAGCTGCCATATCGATCGGCGAATCCCCAGTATCCACCGTTTCGAGAGTTACATTGCGGGACAGCATCGGCAGGAACCAGCGGCGTACCGCTTTGGCGTGCGTCGAAATGCTCGGCAGTGCCGTCTCGGTTGGGCTCGCGGACAGGAAGGCTTGCACTTCGCGGCAGATACCGGGTTTGTAGATGCTGTCGATCTCGTCGGAGAGCGTGACCTCTTTCAAGATGAGACTCGTCTTTTCCTGCACCTGCAACGATTCCAATGGCTGCAACAGCAAGCGGCGGCGCGGCGTGCGCAAATCCAGACTCCATCGCCCCGCGGAGGTCCAATCGGCATGCCAGGTGAACAGCGCGCCGGCATTGGTGCGGCCGTGGCCCGCGAATACCGCGCCAGCTGGATGCCACGGCAGGCTGCCCGCCGTGATTCCAGTCATCGAAGCCGGCTCGCCGCCTAAGTGAAAGGCGATATCCAGAACATGAAACGAATTCGCCAGCAGCCAATTGGCAAGCACTGCCGGATCTTTGTCGGACGTCAGGATGCGTTCCACGAATTCAGTGAATTCGATGTGGAACGACGAAACGCCGCCATCCTCCGCAATCATCGCGCGCGCCGCGGCCACCGATGAATAGAAACGCCGATTGAAGCCGACATAGACTTCGGCATTCGCTGCGTACGCTGCGGCTGCAACTTGATCGATTTCCTCGGCGTTCAGGCCTGCAGGCTTCTCGACCAATATCCGCCTTGCGCCAGACGCAATGAGTTGAAGCGTGGCGGCGGCGAGTTTTCCAATCGGCAAGGCGACGATGACAGGATTCGATGCCTTCACTGAGTGCGATGCAAGGTATGCGCTCAATCCCCCTTCAAGCGGCCGCTTACCTGTCGCCTGGGCGAACTCCGCTGCTGAGCGTGCACCTTGTCCGATGACCTCGAACGGCACGTCGAGGCCACCGAGCACCTTGGCATAAGCCAACGCCATGGGTCCGGCACCGATCAGGAGCACCGTCATGTGATTGGGCACTCGTTGATGGTAGGATCGCCGCTCGATCGACGCAGGTGATCCAGGAAGGCCGACAGCATCGTGCGATGCAACTTGGCCGACGTCGCATAGTCCGGCAAAGCCGGCGCGCCGCCGTCGAGCAAATTGTTCATGTGCGCCGTAGTTGCCTCGCTCTGGAGTGGAATTGGAAACGGCTCCGTCCGCACGCTACTTCCATTCTCGATTGTCAGCGTTTGTCGGAATTGCGAAACGCTGAGCTGCATTCCATCGCATGTGATCGTGACTGTTCTGTCGCTTGCTTGTCCCGCCGTACAGGCCGCGTCAAAACTCGACCCGCCCTGCAGCGATCCGCTGATCTTGCCGATGAACTCAACATATCCCTCGCGCTTTGCCGGAATACTTCCGGGCGCCAATTCATCAGTCGTCAGTTTGATGTCGGTCTGCCCCGACAGCATGGCGACTTCGTCGATATGATGGATCGCGTTGCACGCCAAGCCCCAGCCTTGTCCCGCAACCTGATACTGGAATGGCCGGCCATTGAGGGCGTCCTTAATAACGCCGGCGCGCGGATATGCGCGACGACCGCAATTGACCCAGGCTGAAATCCGCCGCTCGGCAAACAATCGACCGATCACGTCGTAGTCCGACAGTTTGGTAAAGAGCACCTTCTCGAGCACGAATAAACGAGCGCCAATATCAACCAGCGCCGAGACAGCGCCGGCCCGCTCTCGTGCATTTGTTGCAACAATCGCAATGTTCGGCGCGGATAATGTCGAAATGTCGGCGTGAAACGTAACCTCTTCCCACTTTCGACCTGCAATTTCCGCCAGACTATCCGCAGCGCGCTCGCGCGCCAATTTCGATTTGTCAACGATATCAAGCTTTGTAACTCGCTCGCAGCGAGCAAGCCCTTGCAAATGGCGCACACCGATAGAGCCGGTGCCGACGATCGCTACTCTGGCGTTCACAAGCTGTCACTGGTTAGAGGAGAAAATTCGGATACGTCGCTGCAATTGATTTGCTTGAGCAGCATCCGATCGTGCGCATTCGCCTGATCATTGACGCCACTGCGCATTGTAAATCCGAAAACCATTCCAAACGCTGCCGCAATGCGACCCGACATGCGCGTCGGTCCCGCCATAGGGATAGGAAATTCCTCTGACGCGCAGTCCGGTAATATCTTCGATCACGTCCAACGAATGACCGATATCGGCTTGAATTACCTTTGCATTCATGCCTGCGAGCGGAAGGTGCGCATGCCCGTGCGTACCGAGCATGCGGTATTGGGCTAGCTCACGTAGGTCGTCACGATCCATGTAGAGTTCTTCGACGACTTTTTCTTCGTCGCCTGCGAGGCGACAGAAAATTTCATCCACCCATTCTGACCGGGCGTCCGGAGCAAGAATAAAATTCAAGAAATATTTAACGCGGCGCGCATCATCGCTATCGTAGGGATACTGATGAGATGCAATCCCAAGATCCATTTTGGAAAAAGCCGCCCCAAATCGCATTGACAGCGATTTCGATAGGTCGATATCGCTGCCCAACGTTCGAATGATATGGATTTTATGAACATCCAACACTCGACGTTCAATGACGGGCGCTGTTGGAACATAACAAACTGCAGATAGCCCTTGTGAGACGAGCCACCGAATTGCCTTCATCTGCTCTTTGAGTCCATCATCGAATGTAATTAAACAGAATTCATTCTCGCGGGTATCGCCCGCGTTGAATCCGCTGACGAACTCTAACTCGCTGACAATCTTCCAGCGCGCGGTGAGTTGGGATATCTGTTCGGAAAATCGCCTAGGCGTAATGGGATGAATCCCGGATGTCGGGAGTTCGGTCCGATAATAGTGATAGTTCACAGCGAGCAGACGCATTTCTTGCTCCGCTCCGCCGTCATAATTTGCTCAAGGGTTAATCCCGAGCCGATATAGGCCAATGCCCTGGCAAGAGCATCCTCATCGAAGTCGCGCATCCGATAGGCGCGCGCATTGCCGGTCTCCTGCGGCGCTGGCTGGATCGCGCCCGATAGATAATCACGCACCGTCTGCGGCATAATCTCTATTGAACGGCGGATTAGTCGAGTCGTCAGACTATAATAACTATCGCCAATCCGTGGTTCGGCCTTGATGCGACGTAAAATTCCACCCGCATCGACCCGATCGATAGCTAAATGAATCGTTGCACCGAGACATTCGAGCTCTTCATTGGCGATCGGCCAGAATAGCGTGGCGGCCCCGCGGTAAAAGGGCGATAGGCCAAGATGCAAATTGATGATCCGCCCAGGAAAAGCCTGAAGCCAAGCCTGACTCAAAATAGCCGTTCCGAACAGAAGAATTACGTCGACGCCCGCACTGCGCACCTCTGAAACAACGGCATCGGCATTGATGTCGGCTACCGTATTCAGTCCCTGTTCAGCACTTGATCGGAGGCGCCCAGAGAATTCTTCATCTTCGGCTTGGGCAATACGCGCAAAGTGCCCGCGAATGGCTAATGATTCCTGTTTCACCTGCTCGTAATAGTTCACCTTCGGCTGATGCAGAGCTAATACAACATCGAAAGCGTCAGCCATTGTTTGCAGAAAGAACAAATGGCGCAGGGAAGTTGATGTGAGAACGGCGGCGCGCATGATCAATCGAGATAGGCTCGCGCCCAGAGTTCCAGGCCAAGCCATTGCCAGATGAAGAAGGAATTGTCGTGATTGCCGTCGCAATAGCGCGCGTAGATTGTCTGTGCGCGCTCGGGATTGACCCATCCGCGCGATGCAAAGGAATCTGAGCGCAAGACATCGCGGACAAGCGGCTGCCATTCATGGGCAAGCCATTCGCGCTGCGGCGATTGCACGGACCGTTTCTTCGCATTTGCAACGTCGGGCGAGACCCAGCGCTGCGCTATTTTCCGGAACAGTGCTTTTGTATATCCTGCCTGCAGCAGGCGGTCTGAAGGCACTCCAAAGGCAAATTCGACCAGGCGGTGATCGAGGAACGGCACGCGCAGCTCCTTGGAATAGCCCATCGACATGCGATCGTTGAAGCGCAGCCCACGCGGGATCTTGGTCGCGAGCAGATCGAGCGCTGCTAGCGACTTGACCGGTTCGGCGAATCCAGCCGCGCGACCCGAAACGTCGATGATCTTCGTGTCGCCCAACAGTTCAGCTGAAATCGCGTCGCTGGCAACCGATTGTGTCCCATCGATGCTGCGCGTGTCGGCGCCGGCTCCCGCCTCCTTCGTATACTTTGTATAACCAAGAAAGCATTCGTCGACGCCGTTGCCATCGAGCAGAACGGTGATTCCGGCGTCGCTCGCAGCCTGATAAAGCGAGTCGTAACCAATGACCGAGACGCCGCCGAACGGCTCGGCTTGCCGCCGCACAGTCCAGTCGAGCCGATCCTCGATGTCTTCCCGATCGAGTGCACATAAGTGAAGATGGGCGCCGTCCGAAACCTTACGCACCCATGAGCCTTCGCTGTACGGCGGCTCAAAATCCTGCGTGAAAACGTGCAGATCTTGAATCTGGGTCGCCGAAACCCGCGTCAGCACAGCAGAGTCAACGCCTCCGGAAACATTGAGTCCGACACGAACATCGGCCACCAGATGATCGCGGATCGCTGTTTCGACCAAAAAGGCTCCGCGCTCGATCAATTCCACTTCTGATGCGCAGGATAGGTCCGTCACGCGACCAGCAAGGGAATACCAGCGTGAGTGTGTGAGCGAACCGGTTTTCAGATCGAGTTCTGCCCTGCAGCCGGGCTCGATGGCGTGAATGCCTGCGAAAAACGTGTGACTGCTCGCGTCGTACTGTCCGGTTTCGAGATAGGTCCGGATTGTGTCCCGGTCCCCTTGCACGCGCGGAACAAGATTGAGGAGGGGAGGAATTTCACTAGCCACTGCAACCCCACCGTCCGCCAGCCGGGTCCAATACAGCGGCTTGATACCAAACCGGTCCCGGACCAGATGGAGCCGCTGGCTCTCGCGATCGAACAGCGCGAACGCGAACATCCCCACCCAATCGTGCATGGCCGCCGCGCCTCGGTCGGCGAAGCTCGCAAGCACGACTTCGGTGTCGCCGTTGGTGCGGAACTGCCACGAACCGCGATAACCGGCGCGTACCGTCTGAAAGTTGACGATCTCGCCATTGTAGATCAGCGCCCAGCGTCCGTCGGGCGAAAGCATCGGCTGGTTGGCGTCATCGGAAAGATCGATGATCTTCAGGCGGGTATGGCCAAGCGCCGTTCTGCGATCGTCCGCCATCCAGACCGCCGATGCGTCGGGCCCGCGGTGGGACAGCAGGCCAAGCAGCCGCTCCGGCTCGTCCCGATCGACGCCGCCAGGCCGGAAGATTGCGAGTAACCCGCACATCAGGAACGGCGCTCCGAGGTCAGCGCCAATTGCTCCTTAGGAACGCGACGCAGCACTTCATACGGGCCCACTTCCCGGATTCAATCCAACAGATCTTTTGCCAAAACATCGGATTACCTGCACTCAGGACCGTCAAAGGATACGTTCGGGATAGCCGCTTCAATCAGTTGCGGGAAATGGGTTGCCGTTGGGTTTAGGTGGATATAATCAATATCAACGTAAAGCGCGCGGATCATCGACTTACACTTCACCCAATTTTCGTTTGCGCTCCTGCAGCCCCGGTCGCGCCAAACTCATATTTCCCTCTTTGAGGGTGCGCCCGTTCCTGATGGCGTCCGACCTCAAGCGGCGCCCCAACGTCCTCTCCATCTGTCGCCCCAACCAAAGCACCCGGTCAATGTCAAAGCCGTGCTCGATGCCCATCTCATCAATTTGCACAAGCAAATCTTCGAGCGGCACGATCCCTGGACTTACGTGATAATATTTGCCCGTGCCCGGGACAGGGTGATCCTCGAAGAAGTTGGCCGGCTGCCCGCCAATTCCACCGAGAGTGCCCTCGAAATGACTTATGCCGGCTTGTAACGCTGCGAGAACCGATGCGGATCCGACCCGCTTTGTTTCATGGAAATGCGCGACATGGAGATCGGGATCGGGAAACGCATCGAGCACCTCGGAGAAATAGCGAAATATCTCCGGTGCGCTGCCGCTGCCGTCATGATCGCTGTGCTCGATATCATGCGCGCCGATATCGAGCCAATGCTTCGTGAATTTCAGCGCTTCCCTCATGTCCGTGGGACCGCCGACCGGACTGCCCCATATCGTACTCACCGTACCGCACATGACCATCCCGGCGTCGTTGCATTTCTTGATGCTCCGCTCCGCCTCTCTCCAATATTCCTTGATGGTCGTTCCCGAGTTCACATAGTGATGCTCCTCCTCGGTCGAAATCATCATGAGAAGGCGATCCGGCCCGATGCCTTTGTCGCAAAGACGGACAGCCTGATCTACGGCTGATTCGCGAATGGTCACCGCCGTAAAACGAAGCTCGTCGTAATTCACCCCTTTGCGCTGACAACGATCCTTAAAGAAGTCACTGCGGACGTAGCGCAGGACCTCCTCGGCATCATCGAATTGCGGCATGATGAAAGGATTGCCTAGATTGGTCACTTCGATGTGCTTGCAACCGGCAAAGATCAATTCCGAAAGATAAAATTGCTTTGCTTCTGTCGAAATTCGCTTCTCTTGATTTTGAAATCCATCGCGTACCGTCACATCGCCAACCGTGACCTTCTGCGGCATGCGGGGAAAGATTTTTCTGTAATCGTGCATTGTTGTCTCTTGGAATCAGATGTCGACGTGCGGACGCAAGAAGCGACACGGATTCCCGACATAGACACCGGGTTCGGTAATATCCCGGGTAACGACAGCGCCCATGCCGACAAACACGTCGTCGCAAATGCTTACATAGTCGCGAACCTTCGCTCCAATCCCGATCCAGCACCGGTCTCCGATTCGAACCGAACCCGAGATTCCCGCCTGGATCGTTATCGTGCAATTCTTCCCGATGATCGAATTGGCGCCGACGACGCACAAAGAGCTGACCATCGAACCTTTGCCGATAACCGTTTCATCAATCCTCCCGCGCTGAATGACGGCATTGGCGCCAACGTAGACGCCATCCTCCAGCACGACGCGGCCATAGTGGCGAAACAGCACGCGCTCATCTTTGTATTTGGCGATGCTCACTCCTTCAGATCCGATCACTGCGCCTGCGTCAATAATCGCCGAAGAACTGATGCGATCATGCTTACTCGGGTCATCCCCTTTCCGGGCATCGTTGTTGAACAGCGTAAAAAGCAAATCCACATGATCGGTCAAATAGTACGATACGCCGCTGATCGTGGGGAGTACCAGGTTGAACGGGGCAATCACCGTGACGTTTTTAACGCCCCGATCGACCATAGCATGAAGCTGGCCGATATATCTCTCACTCCGGATGAACGTGACGCAATCGTCCTTGGGGGCTTGCAACGAACAAACCGAGTACTGACTAGGCACCTCGTTCCGAAAGGCCGCCAGCATCGCTTCCATTTCAGCCTTGGCGCTCGACATCACATCCCCACCGCCTCGACCGGCGCGGCGACAGGCGCCGGTCCGCTTCGCGGCGTGAAGCGGCCATCGATCCAATCCGCGCCGCGATAGGTGCCCGCCAAAATCTGCTCGATGCAGGTCGCGATCTGTTTCGCCCGCGCTTTTAGCGAATGCTGGCGGAACACGAGGTCCTGGCCGCGGCGCGCGATGTCTGCGACCTTTGCGGGCTGCGCAAGCAATTCTTTCACAATTGCAGGCACTGCGTCCGGTTCTGCGATGATGCAGTTGTCGTCGTGGCGGAAACCAAGCTCGCGAAAGCCGTAAGGCGGCGTGCAGATCATCATCGCGCCCGCCGCCGGGATTTCAAAGAACTTGCGGATCGGCAGGCCGAACCCGCCGCGCGCGGTATAGACGATGCGCGAGTCGGCCAGGCCTTTCACGAAAGCGGCGTGATAGATCGCAAGCGGAAGGTAACGGCCGAACACCTTGAAGCCGAGCCGGCCCAGCACGCGATAAAGGTGGAAGACATAGTCTTGGCCCCGGCTCATTTTCGCCTTCGACAAAGCTTCGAGAGCGACGGCGCGGCGGTTGTAGCGCACACCGGGCACGCTGATGTCATAGGCGCGCTCGTCGGTGTGGCGCAGCTTGAATTCCGTTTCCGCAACGAAGTGGGTCGCTGTCACGATGCGTTCGGGATGAGCCTGGGCGAAGTCTATATAAGCGTCTCCGATAATGTGCGCTTTACGACGATAGTGACGTTCCTGCTTCGCATAGCCTGGCAAGTCGGCAATCCTGGCCAGGAACTGATGATTGGGGCCGACGAGATGTAAATTGAACGCTTCGATCCGATCAATATGCCAGGGTGTACATCCGTAGACATCGAGGTTCAGGGTGGACAGAAATTTGACGGCGTTGATGCGCTCCAGGCTTTGAAGCACATCGCGCAAAAACATTTCAATGACGGCCGGCTCCGGCGACAACGCGTTGTAGCGACCAAAATAGCGCGCCGTGAATTCGGCGGGATTATCGACCTGCGTCAGCAATGGAAAATTCGGCCCTAAGACAATCCCGTCGAAAGGCCCGAACTCATCGATGAATTCGCAAAGGCCCCGCTTGAGCAGAGCGCGGCCGGTAAATCCCGGGCCATAGAACGCGGTCTGCTCATTCACCGCGCGAAACAGCAGCGGCGTGAATGTGGCAGTCGGATTGATCGCCTCGGCGAAAATGTCGACGTAAAGCAGCTTCATGCGCTTGCGCCGCCATGGCCTTTGTCAGTCATCGGTTAAAACTTCCGGCCGGTACCTTGCAAGAAATGCCGTATAATCCGCGGCGACCCGCTTTGCTCGTCCCTCAATGCAGCGTTCGACGCGAGCCATCGGAGGCATCGGCTCGGGCGTCCACCACTCAGGATGCGTCAGCGCATAAACGCGCGTCGTAGCGGGATCGTCGAGAACATCGTCGAGGGTCCGGTACCGCCATCGCCCGTTGGAGTCGGAGATATAGGTGAATTGCGACCGCAAGCTGGAAGCGCTTGCATTGATCAACCCGCCATATTGCGGCTGGTCGAGCTCAATCTCAGGTGACACCGACGGATTGTGCAGGGAAAAGCTGGCAATCCGTGAACCCAAATGGCGCGACAAGGCGGCCACCTCGAAGGCTATTCGCTCAATATGGTCGGCAGTCGTTCCGTCAAAGGTCTGCGCGTCGTAATGCAGTCCGATATTGTGACCGAGACTGGCGATCTCGCGCAATACTTTCGATGTGGCCGCTTCGAATGGATTGTAGAAGGCCGATCCGAGCAGAACGAAGTAGGTTGCGACCACACCCATCTGCGATTCCATGCGCGCCATCGCCAGCGCGCGCTGCGGCGAGAAATCGATATCGTGACGCCATAAGGCAATGCCCTGTTCTGCTCCCTGTTCTCCCAGTCTGCAGAAACGAAACCGGACGCGCGCCTTGCTGAGCGCGGCGCGGTAACGCTCTTCAGTAAAATCCGGCGCCGCAGAATTCTTATTCATCGCGATCCAAGGCCGCGCAGATCTGAAGGAACGGTCCCCGCTTTATGGAAGACCAGCTTAACGCCCTCACCGTCGCCTTCGACGTGGCCAAGAACTTTGGCCGGCGTTCCGCCGACGATTGCGCGGTCCGCGACATCACGATTGACGAAACTGTTGGCCGCGATCACCGTCATTGATCCAATCGTCACACCGCGGGCGATCACGGTATGGCTGCCGACATAAACCTTGTCGCCAATCGCGACCGCGCCCTTGCGTATGTCAGCGCTGCCGCCCGAGAGAGCCCAAAGCACGGTGTCATGGGTATAAATCTGCACGCCTGCGGAAATGGAGCAGGTGGCCCCGATCCGGATTCCGCCGCCCGACCCGTCGAGCATGACCCACGGCCCTATCCAGGTCTTGGCGCCGACCGAAACCTCGCCAAACACACAGGCTGAATCATAGATTGAAGCGCCCTCTTCGAAACCGAGACGTTTCGCCCGCTCCCAGCGGTCGAACAGCCCGTCGGCAAACGGCAGGCTTCGGTCGTATTGCGCTTTCAGCTCACTTTCGCGCGCCAAGCGCAAAGCCTCGAGCGCCTTCCGCATTGCGTCAGGCGTCATGCTGCCGCAAGCTCCGCGCCGCGGCCTTCGGCCGACATGAAGCAACGCAAGAACTCTTCGAGATACAGGAGAGACCAAACGAGCAGCCGGCGGTTGGCCTGCCCGCTGAGATGTTCGGTGAGCAATTCCTCGACCGCGGTACGGTCAAGATAATCGTAAATTTTTGCATTTGGAGCGAGCAGGCGCCGACGAACATAATCAACCGACTCACCGCGAAACCAGCTTGCATCGGGTGCTGAGAAGCCCTGCTTAAGTCCATCTGCAATATCGGCCGGCACGTAACGTTTCATCAGCGTGCGCATGATAAGCTTGCCGTCTCGCGTCTTCGCGTAATAACGCTCTTGCTTTGGTCCCGCATCATTTTCGTCGATTCTGATAAGCTGATCTAGCCGGTCGAGTTTGTGACGGACCGGAATTCTGCAAGCGAGATCGACGAGATCGTTGTCGAGGAAAGGCACGCGCGTCTCCAAGCCGTGCGCCATCGACAGCTTGTCCTCCATCGTCAACACGCCGTGCAGGAAGGTCTTGGCTTCGAAATAGAGAGAATGATTCACGTAGTCCTGCACATTATTGATGCGTGGCGGCGCTTCCGCGAACACGCCGCGGAAAATCGCGCGGCGGTCGACATGGCGAACGTCGTTCCACACCGGTGCCAGCACCCGCTGGTGGTCGCCATCGCCCAGAAGGCGCTGCCAAAAGAGATAATAGTCGTCGACATATTGCTCGAAATTGCCGCATACGTTCGAACGCCAATAACGCCAGGGGTAACCCGCGAAGAGCTCGTCCCCCCCGGTGCCCGAAAGCGCCACTTTGCCGAAACGCGATGCGAGCTTGTGTGCGTAGAAGTTCGGGTAGGACTGACCCACGCGCGGCTCTTCCAGATGCCACACCAGGTCCGCCATGGACCGTTCCATGTCTCCGGCTTTCAGCACCATCTCGTAGTGCTCGGTGTGAAACAGATAGCTCATCCGTTCCGCCGCTTTGCGCTCGTCATAGGCGAGCTCCAAACCGGAAGCGGACGTCAGATCAAAGCCGATGGTGTAAGAGCACATATTCGGCATCTGTTTTGCGGCGACTGCCGTCACCGCACCGGTATCCATTCCGCCGGACAGATAAGTCCCGACCGGGACATCGCTCACCAATTGCCGTTCGACAGCCGCCTTGAATGCCTGATCGAGCGATTCAACGATCTCTTCCTCGGAGCCGACGTCCGTTTCAGCGAAGTGAAAATCCCAAAAACGCCGTTCACTCATTCGCCCGCCGGAATCAATTTCGATGAAGGTCCCAGCGGGCAGTAAATGCACGTCCTTAAAAAGTGTGCGATCGCTGAAAAAATTCTGGAATGTCAGATACTCGGACAACCCGGCAAGATCGATGTTCGACGCTATGGCTCCATGCGCAAGAATGCCTTTGACCTCTGACGCGAATATCACCGCATTTGTCGTCCGCGCGTAATAGATCGGTTTCACGCCATACCGATCGCGGGCCAAAATAAGTCGGCGCTCCTTGCGATCCCAGACCGCGAAGGCGAACATGCCGTTCAATCTCTCGATGGCCGCGACGCCCCATTCGGCAAAGGCTTCGAGCACCACTTCAGTGTCGGAGGTGGATCGGAACCGGTATCCCCGCGCGATCAGGCTTTTGCGTAGCTCGCGGAAGTTATAGACCTCGCCGTTGTAGATAATCGAGTAACGGCCGTTGGCGCTTAGCATTGGCTGCGCGGCGGCGGCGCTGAGATCGATAATCGAGAGGCGGCGGTGACCGAAGCCGAGAGGGCCGTCGGTCCAATGCCCGTCTCCGTCCGGTCCGCGATGAGCAAGGATTTTGCTCATGCGTTTTAGAACCGGCAACGCAGCGGGCTGACCGTTGAAATTCAAATATCCAGCGATGCCGCACATTTCGCTATCAGGCTTTCCGCGCGATCATCGTGATGCCGGCGTCTTCGATACGTTCGTGTTCAATTGACAGGCCCAAATCCGCGCACCATTCGCGTACCTGTTGCGGACTTTGCCGATGCGCGTTTTTCGGAGCGTACCAGTCGAAATTCAGGTGATTCATCTCGTCGAGCGACATTTCCGGTCGGTGAAAAGCCTTGAACACATGCCAATAGAAGAGGCGCTGAAGATTGATCCGCCCGGCCGGCACGTCCAAAAGATCGATCGTTTCCGGAATGTCGATTTCGACATTCAAATCCCCCAGGACTTTGCCCAGTTTGGTCAAAGGCATCATCGCTGCCCAACCCTGCTCCGGCGTCATCGACTGAAGCTGATCGCGAATGTAGTCGTCGGTGAACTCCCGGATCGGTCCCTTCTTGCAATAGACGTAGAACAAAAACCGCCCGCCCGGCTTCAGATGACGCACGAGCGCCGCGAGCGCCGCGCGTGTGTCGTCGGTATGATGCAGAACGCCTTCGGAGAAAATGATATCGACGCAGTTATCGGGTAAGGGCAGTTGATTGAGATCGGCCTGCATGAATGCGGCGGAAAGACCACGCTCCTCGAAACGTGCGCGGGCGACATCCACCGCCGTCGAGACGTCGACACCGAGATAGCGAAGACGCTCGAGGACGGGGCCGAACAAGGAAAGAGCAGACATTGCCGCGCCGCAGCCTGCATCAAGCACGACCGGATTGGGATCCGCTTCAAACAGCCACGCCGCTTTCGCGACATCGCCGTATTTCTCAATAAGCCATCGCTGAAGGAAACGGAGAGGTTCGCCCTCGAAGGTATCGCGTTTCTTCCACTTGAAGCCGAACGTGTCACTCGTCTGATCCTGCGCTTCGGAAACGAATTCCTCGGCCCGCAGAATACCGGCCAGCATTCTCAGCGTTCGCCCGCGCACAGAGACGACGTCACCCTCGCCTGGCACCGGCGCACCCAGCAGGTCGGCGAACCATGCCGCCGCCTTGGCATCAAACTCAGTGCGCAAGGGCGCGGATACAGTCGACGACATAGGCGTAATCGTCCTCGGTCATCCGGTTGTGCAGCGGGATGGCCATGGTGTTGCGCTCGCAATCGCGTGCGCCAGGAAAGTCGTCCGGTCGATAGCCGAACCTGCGCTGGTAATAGCCGAGCATATGGACTGCGTGGGTGCCGGGGCGCGTGGCGACGCCCATTTCATGCAACTTGGCCATTATCTCGTTGCGTTGCAGGGGCGCACGTTCCGGATCGACATAGGTGACGTAGGCCTGCCAAGCATGTCGGCCGTCATTCGGCTGCACCGGCTGCCGGAGCCAGTCGAGATCTGCCAGCGCCTCGCGATAGTAGCGCGCCCAGCGTTCCCGCTCGTCAATGAAGGCATCGAGTTTGGAAAGCTGCACGAGTCCGATCGCTGCTTGCACATCGGTCATTCGATAGTTGAAGCCAAGCTCATCGAATGCCGCCAGCAAATAGGGTTGCGGGCCATGATGACGTTGCTCCTCGGAAATCGAGGCGCCGTGGTTTCGCAGCACTTCGGCGCGCGCCGCGAGAGCAGAATCGTTCGTCACCAGCATTCCGCCCTCACCCGTCGTGATCGACTTTCGAGGATGAAACGAAAAGCAAGCGGCGTCGCCCAGGGTTCCGGCCGAACCGCCGCGATATGACGCGCCCGACGCACAAGCGGCATCCTCGACGATCAGAACGTCGGCGGGAAGAACTGCGCGCAGGGCTTCCATGTCGGCGCAAAGGCCGAACAAGTGAACTGGAATGATAGCTTTAGTCCGCGCGGTGAGCTTATCCGCGAGCGACGAGGGATCGATGTTGTTGGTGGATCGGTCGACATCACAAAGTACCGGCGAAGCCCCGCAATAAAGGACGGCGTTGACGCTCGCCACCCAGGTGAACGACGGTACGATCACCTCGTCGCCCGGCCCGATATCGATAGCCGCCAGGGCTAGGTGGAGTGCTGTTGTGCAGCTTGTCGTTGCCAGCGCATGTTTAACCTGATGCCGCTCGGCGAACGCGCGTTCGAAGGCCGCAACTTTCGGCCCCTGCGTCAGCCATCCGGACATAAGGGGCTCGCGAACCGCTTGCCACTCCTCTTCGCCCATGGACGGCAGCGCAATCGGAATGCGCCGCGTGGCTTTGGAAATCATCATGCGCTATTTGACGGGGTCAGGGCTGCGCCGCGCTGCAAGATCATACCGCGGCCTTCGCCCGGCGCTGCGCCACTTCTTCCTTGTGCGCTTGGCGCCAGGTAATGAGCCGCCGCAGGCCGTCGTCGAGAGAGGTGGTCGACTCGAATTTAATGTCCGCCTTGGCGCGCGCCGGCGAGCCAATCCGGTTTCGCACCAGCGTCGCCTGGCTGCGCGGCGCGTATTGGATCGGCTGGTTGGAGCCGGTCAGCGCTAGAAGCTTCTCTGCGACCTCCTTCAGCGAGGTGCGTGTGCCGGTTCCGACATTATAGAAGCGGTCGACGACCTCGGCCTTCATCGCACATTCATTGGCGCGCGCGCAGTCCTCGACCGCGACGAAATCGAAAGCCTCTGAACCATCGCCCAGGATCGTCGGCCCTTCGCCGCGATCAATGGCATCGAGCATCTTCATGATCACTGCGATGTAGGCGCCCTGGTAATCCTGCCGCGGGCCGTAGACGTTCATGTAACGCAGCCCGACATAATTCAGGCCGTAACGGTGATGAAACGCCCGCATCATTGCCTCGCCGGCGATCTTGGTCGCGCCATAGAAATTTTTGTTGTTGAACGGATGATCTTCCGTCATCGGCTCTTCGACGGCGTCACCATAGACCGAGGCCGACGATGAGTAGACCAAACGCTTCACGCCGCGTGCCACACAGGCTTCCATCACGTTGAAGGTGCCGCGCACGTTGACGTCGAACGCCGCGCGCGGAAATTCATGGCATTGCAACAGCCACAGCGCCGCGAAATGAAAGACGCCATCCGCGCCATCCATCGCGGCCTGTAGGACATCGGACTGGGTGATGTCGCCGCCGGCTTCGAAAATCTTGACGCGGGGATCGCGCATTGCGGACGAGAGATTTTCGTGGGTGCCGCGCGTGAAATTATCATAGACGACGATTTGCTTGACGTCAGTCTGAACGAGCTGATCGACAGTGTGAGAACCGATCAGCCCGGCGCCGCCGATCACCACGAATCTCTTGCCTCGAATGTCCATTACAAAATCTCAGTTCGCTTCCTGGAGAAGACCGGCCGGCGTCTCACGATATTGGCTGCCGTCGCGCGGGCAGATGAGGTCTTGCGACAACCGCTCGCCGGACTTGCTCATCCAGCCGATGCGGCGCGCAGGCACGCCAGCCATCAAGGCGAAAGCCGGCACATTTTTCGTCACAACAGCTCCCGCGGCAATGAAGCAGTAAGCGCCGAGCTCATTGCCGCATACCACCGTCGCGTTGGCGCCGATCGTCGCGCCCCGTCTTACGACAGTCGGCTTGAATTCGGATTTTCGCGAAATGCCCGCCCGTGGATTTGTGACGTTGGTAAAGACGCAACTCGGCCCGCAAAACACGTCATCCTCGAGAATGACGCCTTCGTAGAGCGACACGTTGTTCTGAATCTTGCAGCCGTCGCCGATCGTCACGCGCGGGCCGATCATGACGTTCTGCCCGATCGAGCAGGAGCGCCCAATCGAAACATCGCCGAGCACATGGCAGAAATGCCAGATCATGGTGCCCTCGCCGATCGTCACCGGCGCATCGACGTAGGAACTCTCGTGGATGCGCACCCCGGGGAAACGATTGTCCGGCTTGAACTGATCAGTCATCGTAGGTGCCGGCGGGCAAGCGTGTGTTGCTCGCCGAGCCGCGGCTCCAGCGCGGCGGTTCGAAGGCCGGAGACGATCTCGATCGACGGCCGCACGTCGTCCAGCATGAAGCCGCGCCCCGCAAGGATCTCCTCGTAACTTCGGGTGTGAAGGTCCGCGAAGCCGTCCGAGAATTCAATTTCCTCATCGTTCACAGCCATGGACCGGAACGTCGTTTTCTTGGAGGCGATTGACTGGGGCAAGTCGTTTCGGTCGACCGACAGGAACCATCTGATCCTCGCGCGCCCGCATTCAAGATATCCGGCGGCGCGCTCGCGTTCGCGCAAATGCACAACATTTCTTCGTGCCGGCCCGAATATGAATGTCAGCATATCGAACAGATGAACGCCGATATTCGTCGCGATGCCGCCGGATTTCATCTCCTCGCCTTTCCACGACGAGTGATACCAGCGCCCGCGCGCGGTGATGTATGTGAGCTCGATGTCGAACTCGTTGGCGGGAGAAGCCTCCACCTTCTGCTTCAGCGCCTGGATCGCCGGATGCAAACGAAGCTGCAGGATCGTGGAAATACGGCGGCCCGTCTTCTCCTGAATTTCGGCAAGTCCATCGACGTTCCAGGGATTCAAAACCAACGGCTTCTCGCAGATGGCATGCGCATCGGAACGCAGCGCGAAGCGGCAATGGGCGTCGTGCAGATAATTGGGCGAGCAGATTGAAACGTAATCGATCTTTTCTCCACGACGATGCAATTTGTCGATGTGACGGTCGAAGCGCTCGAACTCGACGAAGAAGCTTGCGTCGGGAAAATAGCTGTCGATGATTCCAACGGAATCATTGGGGTCGAAGGCGACCTTCAGGTCGCCGCCCACGGCCTTGATCGCCTGCATATGCCGCGGCGCGACATAGCCGGCTGCTCCGATTAAAGCGAATGATGTCATGTCGAGTGAAATGAGGATCGCTCACGCTACCGCACTCCGGGTGAAACGCGCACCCGGGATGCCAACTCAAAGCTATGCGGCAGCGGCTTTACGCCGCGACTACCGCATCCATGTCCAGCATGACCCGGACTTTCCGACCGAGGAGATCGAGAAGAATTGTCACGCGATCGCTGTCCGGCATTCCGTCGTACAAACCAAAGCAGTCGGCAAAGGCACCATCCAGCACGCGCAACTTATCCCCCACGCGGTACCGCGGACGTTGCCGTAGTTGGATGAAACCGCCGGTTTCGCGCCGCTTCAAGTCGGCAATCAGATCGTCGGAAACTGCGGTTGGCGCATCGCCAGCGCAAACAAGCCGGGAAACGCCGATGGTAGAGTAAATAGAACGCCAGCGCTGGGTGGCCATGTCGACGGCGACAAACAGGTAACGCGGGAACAACGGTGCTACTACTGTCTCCACGCGGCGCGCGTGGCGCCGGCGCTTCAAATAACGCGGGCAATAGGTCGCAAAACCCTGGCGCTCGAGATGAGTCACCGCCCGGTTCTCGCTGTTTGGTTGCGTGTGCACGACATACCAGGGAATTCCGGAGGCGCTCATGATTGCACCTCCTGCGAACCCGTAGCGTGACGGAGCAACTCCGGAACGAGGACGCGGTTATCTCCTACGAGCGCAACCGCCTCTTCCCACGTCGCCCGCGTCCTCACCAGATCGGTGATCAGCACGGCTTCGTATGCCGGGGCGGCGCCAAAACTTGCGAAGACCGGCAATTTGATAAATCGCTGGTCCTTTGAGGCAGCATCCACGAGGCCGACGATCTCGATGTCGTGTTCCGGGGCGCACAGCGCGGCAACCTCCGCGAGATCCGACCGGCCTGCGAGCAGGACCCTTTTGAAGCCACTCGATTTCGCCAATTGGAAGAGATTGGAGCAATCGGCCTTCGCCTGGCGGAAAAAGCCGAATGACGAGGAGAGGTATTCAAGCGTCAGCCGCGATTTTTCAGCAAATCCGAGGGGGGTCAAATAGTAGGCATAGCGGCGCGCGGGGGCCTCGCCGACTTTGACTAACCCCTTGTTTATGCAGCGCTTTAAATAGGCATTCACGAGCCCGAGCGCGATACCGAGTTCTGCGGCCAGGCTACGTTGAGATAGAGGGCGTTCGCCGTCCAGGGCCCGCAGCAATCCCAGCATAATATGGGATTTTTCCAGCTCGGAATGCCCGGTCTCTGTCACGCTCCCCCCTCCGCTTGCCGGATTTTGGGAGAGTCCCTACCCCGTTCAGACCGTGAACGTCAAGGGATGTTCATACGACGAACATGGCTTATTGTACCCAATCGATCGCTCAATTCGGCAGTCCTAGCGGCGTTTTTGGCCGTGATTGAGGGCGGTTAACGCTATATCGATGAACTAGATGATTCCGGCTCGGACCGAAGGGTTTAAGGAGACACTGTGGGAAACGGCACGACCGATCGGAAAAATGTCGACCCACGCGTCGCCGCAGGGTTCGGACACGAATGGTCGACCTTCCGTCAGAACGAGACCGAGCTGACGAGCGCTCAACGCGACGCCATCTTCCGGGATTATTTTGACATCTTTCCCTGGGACGCGCTGCCAGCAGGTGGCGGAGTTGGCATCGACGTCGGTTGCGGCAGCGGTCGGTGGTCGATGCAGGTAGCACCCCGTGTCGCACATCTTCATCTGCTCGACGCGAGTGCTGAGGCGCTCGCGGTGGCAGAGCAGAATTTGTCGTCGGCACCCAATGTCAGCTTCCACCTCGCCAGCGTGGCGGATATTCCAGTGCCGGCCGGCACGCTCGATTTCGCCTACTCGCTCGGCGTCCTGCACCATGTGCCTGACACCGAGGGCGCGATTGCGTCGATCGCCCAAAAGCTGAAGCCCGGAGCGCCGTTCCTCGTTTACCTGTATTACGCTCTGGAAAATCGGCCGTCCTGGTATCGCGGGCTATGGATGGCGAGCAACGGAGTGCGCGTTGTCATGTCGCGACTGCCACATCCGGTGCGGCTCATGCTCAGCCAAGTCATTGCTGCTTTTATGTACTGGCCGCTGGCGCGTTTTGCCAATCTTCTGGATAAATTCGGCGGGCCGGCGCGATCAATCCCTTTGTCCTACTACCGTGACAAGACGTTTTACGTCATGCGGACCGACGCCTACGATCGATTTTGCACCAGTCTCGAAAAGCGCTTCACACGCGCCGAAATTCAACAGATGCTCACGCGCGCCGGCTTCGAGCGGATTCGCTTTTCTGATCATGAGCCTTTTTGGTGCGCGGTGGGATACAAGAGCCATGGGGCCAAGCTCCCCTGAGGCATGCCAGCAGCACAGCGTTTTCTTATGCCAACAGCCAAGTCACCGTGGATACTCTGTCGATACCCCAACTTATGGCGATGAGCTGACATGCCGCCGAAGCCATCCCGCCTGCTCTATCTCGTTTCCGAGGACTGGTACTTCCTCTCGCATCGCCTGCCCATGGCGCGCAGAGCGCGCGATGCCGGCTTCGAGGTGCATGTGGCGACGCGAGTGGTGGGAGGCGCCGCAGCGATCCGGGCTGAAGGTTTCTCCCTTCATCCCATTCCCTTCGCGCGCGGAACGCTGTCTCCCATTGCGGCATGGCCGACTATCACCGCCTTGCGGCAACTGCACCGCACGCTCGCTCCCGCAATTTGCCACCATGTCGCCTTGCAGGCTTGCGTTCTTGGCTCGTTGGCGGCGATCGGGACACGCGCAGCGCTGGTCAATGCTCTCACCGGCTTCGGCTACGCGTTCATCGGAACCGACGCTAAGGCGCGGTTGCTGCGCTTGATCATGGGCCGCCTGCTGCGTTTTCTCTTCGTGCGCCCCGGCAGCGTCACCCTGGTGCAAAATCCCGACGACCGCGCAAGCCTGCTGGCCATGGGAATCCCCGCCTCGCATATCGCGCTTATCCCCGGCTCGGGTGTCGATACCGAAACGCTCCAGCCGTTGCCGGAGCCGGAGGGACCGCCGACCGTCGCCTTCGTCGGACGGCTGCTGGAAGACAAGGGCGTGCGCACGCTGGTGGAAGCACACCGGCTGCTGCGCCGGCGCGGTTTGAACATAGAGCTTCTGCTTGCTGGCACTCCGGATGCGGCAAACCCAGCTTCGATCACCATGCAGGAAATATCGGCCTGGAGGCAGGAAGAAGGACTCACCTTGCTTGGCCACGTCGAGCCGATTTCGACAGTATGGGCGCGCGCGCATATTGCGGTGCTGCCGTCACGCCGCGAAGGTTTGCCGAAAGCATTGCTCGAAGCCGCCGCCTGCGGAAGGCCCATGGTCGCAACTGACGTTCCCGGTTGCCGGGAAATCGTCCTGCCGGACCAAACCGGCCTGCTGGTGCCGGTCGACAACGCAACAGCTCTTGCGGACGCTATCGCTAAACTTGTCGGTTCACCACAATTGCGCGCCCGGTATGGCGCGGCCGCGCGGCAGCTGGCCGTTGAACGGTTCGGAGCACAAGCGATAGGGGAGCAGACCGTTGAGCTTTATTCCCGGCTTCTAAACGTCGAGGACCGGCGATAAGGTCGCGCGCAGGTACGAAAGCAGGAACATGGACCTTGGTATGATCGCCAGTATCGCCGGCGGCCTTCTTTTCGCAGCAGCCACTACCAGTGCTGTTCTCATTTTGCTTCTACACGGCGTGCTGCAACGTTATGCGTTGGCACGGCCAAACGCCCGCTCCTCACACCGCGAACCCACGCCCCAGGGCGGCGGCATCGCCGTGATCGCCGCAGCCCTCGGCTTGGCGACAATCTTTCTTGGATCGTTCGGCGGCGACATACCTTCCGAGTTATGGACAGTTTTCGCCGCCGCTGCCTTTCTCGCCTGCATTGGAGCAGTGGACGACATTTGGGTTATTCCAGTTGCACCCAGGCTGCTCCTGCAAGCACTCGCGATCGCTGTAGTGATCGCTGCCCTGCCGTCGGATCTGCGGATTGTCTCCATCCTTCCCCCCTGGGCCGAGCGCGCTTTGCTTCTTCTCGGAGGGCTGTGGTTCGTCAACCTCGTCAACTTCATGGATGGCATCGATTGGATGACGGTTGCCGAGGTCGTGGCAGTCAGTTTTGGCGTTATTCTCATCGGCATCTTCGGCGGATTGCCGGTCTACGCGATCGTTCTTGCGATTGCGTTATGCGGAGCAATATTGGGATTTGCACCGTTCAACCGGCCGGTTGCGCGATTATTCTTGGGCGACGTCGGAAGTCTGCCGATCGGCCTGCTGCTCGGCTGGCTGCTCCTGTTAGTGGCCAGGCAAGGCTACCTTGCCGCCGCGGTGCTGCTGCCACTTTACTATCTCGCCGACGCGACGATCACCCTTGTGCGGCGGCTGTGCAATGGCGAGACCCTATGGAACGCTCATCGTATGCACTTCTATCAGCGCGCGCTCGATCGAGGATTTACGGTTCTGCAAATTGTCGGGCGGGTCGTTCTGGTCAATCTCGTGCTTGTGGTGCTCGCCCTCGCGACGGTGGTCGTCCCCCATGTATTTGTCATCGTAGCGGCGCTGGCGCTTGGGGCCATTCTCGTAGCTTGGCTTCTTATTAGCTTCGAGCGGGGCAGGGTATAGAGCTTAGTCCGCCTTACCTTGGAAATCAGGAACCGCGTTGCGCAGCGCATCATAGATTCCCGCGCGCTCCTCGCGCGCGACACCCTCTTCCAGCGCGGCGATCCACTTGCGCATGGCCGCAAGCGACGGACGCGGCGGCCTTGCCGCGACGATACCGGCAATGCCAATGCCGGCGCTGGGCTCTTCACGCGAAAAGAGAATCTCGTGCAGCCGCTCACCAGGCCGGATGCCGGAAAAGACAATGTTGATATCGTGCCCAGGTTCCAATCCGCTCAATCGAATCATCCGCTCGGCAAGATCCACGATCTTCACCGGCTGGCCCATGTTGAGCACATAAACTGAAACGTCCGTGCGTTCAGCCGCGAGCGCATGGCTGGCGGCGCTCACGACAAGATCGCAGGCCTCCCGGATAGTCATGAAATAGCGCACCATTTCCGGATGCGTGACCGTCACCGGCCCGCCGCTCTCGATTTGAGCCTTGAATTTAGGCACCACCGATCCATTGGAGGCGAGGACGTTGCCGAAGCGCACGGAAATCATCCGTATCGGGGTCTTGCCGCCGTTGGCGCCGGCCACAAACTCGGCATCGAGTGCTTGGCAATACATTTCAGCGAACCGTTTGGTCGCCCCCAGCATCGAAACCGGTTCGATCGCCTTGTCGGTCGAAATCATCACCATCGCGTCCGCCTTAGCGGCGGCGGCCGCATCGGTGACGTTGATCGAGCCGAATATGTTGGTCTTGATGCCCTCTTCCCAATCCCTCTCCAACAGCGGAACATGCTTGAGCGCGGCGGCATGAAACACGATGTCGGGCTTGAAATTCGCGATCAGCCGAAAGATGCGGTCGCGGTCGCGCACGTCAGCAAGCCTTCCGTCGACATGCGCATTTGACCGCTTGGCCGTGAGCGATTCAAGGATGGCATGCAGCGCGGGCTCAGAGTTTTCGATGATCAGCAGACGTGCCGCACCAAAGGTTACCACTCTGTCGCAAATCTCCGAACCAATCGATCCCCCGCCTCCGGTTACGACAATCGACTTTCCCCGCACGAAATTTTCCAATCGGTGATAGTCGATCTTGACGCTCGGCCGCAGCAACAAATCCTCGATAGCCACGGGGGCGAGACGTAACGCTTCGTCGCCCTGGTCGAGGGATGGCAAGCGGCTCGTCGCGAGGCCGAGCCGGCGCGCCTGCATCAGCATCGCTTCCGGCTTGACCTCGGGGTCGAAGGCCGAAGGGGTAAGAATCAAGCGCTCTATACGGGTGCCGCGTTCGGCCAGGTCGGCCACAACGCGTTCGAGATCGCCGAAGGTGCCCTGCACGGTTATGCCGCGGATCGCCTGCCCTTGATCCGCATGCGAAGGCGATAGAATTCCGGCCGGCCAGATTTTCTTGACGGCCCCGCTTTCGATGGCTCGCAGCAGCACCTCCGCATCGGCAGCGCGACCGACTACCAAGATCGGAATCGAATCCGCGGCCTTGGCGTGATGGCGAGTGCGGGAATAGTGGAAATAACGGTAGGCAATCCGCGGGCCCCCGAGAAAGGCCATCTGCAAAAACCAGCAGAGCACGATCGTGGTCTTGCCGAAGAAAAAGGTGCCGTAGAAGCCCGGCGTCACCAGGATGTAATCTAGCACCAGCAGCGACAAGGCCAGAACGGACGAGGCACGGAAGATGTTTTGCAATTCCGGCAGCGAGGCGAAGCGCCACTTCGCCTTGTAAAGCCCGAATATGGAATAGATGACACCCGCGTACAGAACGAAGGCGGGCACGATCATGACAAGGCCGTCCAGCCGCTCGATCAGACCCGGGGTCTCAAAGCGGACATAGAAGCTGGCTATGATCGCGGCCGCGGTGGCAAGCAAATCATGCGCCACGATCAGTAGTTGACGCTGCGTGAGCTTTGGCAATCGAGTCATGGTCTAAATCGTAGCCGCGACGTTACCCTTGCCACTTCATACCGGCCTTTGCGCCTGCGCGCCACTCGCCACCCTATTCAAGCCTTGGATATCGCCTCCGCTTAGCTCAACCGGCGCAAGCTCCTGCCGCGCCTCAGCCTTTCCGCGCAACATCACGCCGCCGGCGACGCCTACGCCGAATACATACATCCAGCCCTGGGTAAAATCGAAAAGATGCGAGTTAAACAGCGAGCTGACGACATTTTGGACGACAAGGCCAAAGCCTATCCAGGCGATCAACCCTTGCTGGCGGAACAGCAGGAGATGCGAGGCCCACATGGCAAGAAGAACCATCACTCCCAAAAGACCAAGTTGAATTCCAATCGCCAAGACCTGATTGTGTGGATTCGCCGACGCCCTAGCCCACCACCCTGTTTCTGCGGCTGTGGCTTTTTCAAACATATGTTTTATCGATCCTGTGCCGTGGCCGATCAAGGGCGCCTCCGTGATAAAGCCAAACGATTTCCTCCAGAAATCGAGGCGCTCGCCCGCGGAAGTAGCCTTTCTTTCGGTTTGATAGGCCTCGATCTCGTTCCCCACTTCGGTCACCCGCTCTCGCAGATAAGGTGAGGACGCCCATACGACTGTCGCTAGCACGATTCCCACCACCGCAATTCCCACAAGCCCTTTCCAGCGGAATTGTCGCAGACCAAGAAGGATCAACAGGATCGGAATAGTCGCCAGCGCAGTGCGGCTCGTCGCGACATAATAAATATTTGACAGAAATGCCGTTGCGAGCATCAAAAATGCAGCCGCGGTGACACGGCGCTCTGCCTTATATTGGTCGAGCGCAACATACGCGAGGGCGAAGGCGCAGATCACGAATTCCCCACTCTGCGCGATGTAGTCCTTCACCGGAACACCGCGAGTCTTGACACTGTTCCATGCCAGCCCCGGCCAAGTGTCTATGGTCCACGACAGGGCAAGCAGCGCGGTGCAGGAGATGAGAAAGCCTGTGAATACCCTCAGAGCCGCGTCGGACCGGCTGAAGTGAATCAGTAGAAGTGGGACGGCCACGAGCTTGGCAAAAGGATACAAGCCGGCGAAGGCAATGGCCCAAGAAACGTTTGCCCACAGCATTCCAATTACGCCAAGCGCAACCAGCAGGATGGGCAGACCTCCGGCTGGCGTTGTTATTGCCTGGCGCAACGCGGCAAGCTCCAGAGTAGGAAGCAAGGCCAACAGCCAGAGCACCACCAATATGCTGGTCGCGGATGTCGACCATGGCAGCGAGACCGCAACGGCCACTGCAAGCCAATCGGCGGCGCGCAGAAGCCGATCGTTGTGCGGTTTCAGGGCGGCGATGCTGGTCATAACGTCAATGGTGTCCTCTAGCTCGTAACCCTGATGTGTCTAGCTCGGTTGTGATGCCGCCGCTGCCAACGGGCCAAAAGTCTCGTCCGCTTTCGTGAGCGCCAAAAGGCCCTGCTCTGCCCGCACACGTCCATCCGACAAGCTCCGATCCAGCTGCTGCTCATTCTGGGGCAGCAGCGAACGATCAGCTTCCGGATGCCACAGGTGCAACACGCCGGTAGCGAATATTCCCTCCTTCCGGCACACCCCTGCATGTATCAGCCGCGCCAGCAAATCGGAATCTTCGCGCCCCCAGCCGCTGAATGCCGCATCAAATCCGTCCACGCGATCGAGGTCGGAGCGCCAGACGGCAAGATTGCAGGAGCGGGCGCCGCGCCAGGCGCGCGCTCTCAACTTGCGCAGCGGGCCAAGCGGAAGCGACAACAGTGGCACCAGCCGGTTAACGCCGCCGGCCGTGCACTGCTTGAGCCACTTCCGGAAGTCCCATAGCTCCGGCTCCAAACCATCCCGTAGCACCGTTGCCGTCAGACCTTCGGACATCAGTATGCGATTGCCGGTGACGAACCAGCCCCGCTCCGCCAGCCGGCGATGGGCCGCGACAAAGTCCGGGCGCGGGATGCAGTCGCCATCGAGGAAAATACAATAGGCCCCGCGCGAGGCGAGGATCGCCCGGTTGCGGATTTCGGCGGCGCGAAAGCCGCGATCCTCATGCCAGACGTGAGCGAGGCTGAAAGGCGCTTTTTTCTTCCGCGCTTCCACCGTCTCGGCCGTCGCCGGCCCCGACCCATCGTCGGCCACCACAACTTCGAAATTTTCATCCGTTTGCCGCGACAGTGCGCGCAGTACCGCATCGAGCGCGTCCTCGCGGTTGTAAGTCGTCACGAGGACGGAGATCAGCTCAGCCATCGGGCCGCCCCATCAGCCACGCCTTCATGTAGCGGTAATAGGTGCCTTCCGCGTTTGCGACCGCCAGCAGGAAACCCTCGCGTCCATCCAGGAAACCGGCGCGCAGAACGTATGTGCGCAGAAACGTCCAGAGCCCGTGCAAAATGCCGCTCATAAAAGATACGCGGCGGCCGGACGCCACCAGCATATCCGCGCCCGCCGTCGAATAGCGGTCCATGCGGGATAGGGCGTCTTCCAGGCGCAGCACGGGAAAATGCAAGAGCGGCTCGCTCAGCCGCGCAACCTTTCCCTCGCAGACGACGCGCTCATGCACCGCCGCGTTGGAGAAGCGCGCTTTCCCACGCCGGAAGAGCCGCAACACATAGTCGGGATACCAGCCGGAGAACTTCATCGGCCTGCCGCAGAAACTGGAGCGCCGGGGTATTTCGTAGCCGTCGGCGCTACCCTCCGCCGTGGCTCGCATGATTTGCGCCGCAAGTGCCGCGCTCACGCGCTCATCGGCGTCCAGCGATAGCACCCAATCTCCCTTTGCCTGAGACAATGCCAAATTCTTTTGCGGGCCGAAGCCCTGCCAATCATGCGCGGCGATCACTTGCGCGCCCTTCGCCTGAGCAAGCTGCACGGTATTATCGGAACTGCCGCCGTCCACCACGATGCGTTCGTCGCAGAAGGCGAGGCTGTCGAGGCAATCCGCGATGTTCGCGGCCTCGTTCTTGGTGATGATGATGGCGCTCAGGCGCGGCACCGCAACCTCAACCTATTCCTGGGGACGGCCATGTGAACCATTTTTTTCCCTCAGGCGCCAGAGCGCGGCCCCCTGTCAGCCGGTCCGGCCGCGCAGGCGACGGCCGAAATCGCGCAAGATACGAAACGGCAGACCAAGATAGTATTTCCGCAGCATTTGCCAGCGCCCGATCCCGCCCAGTCGGAGCGTCCCCTCCGGCGGCACGTACCATGCATTCAGCCCCGTCCGGCGCACGAGTCTGTATCCGGCGCTTTGCATGAACCGGTGCTTCGTCAGATCGACCACATGATCTTCCAGCAGGATCAGCCGCGGCCGCCAACGCGCGAAATCGAATCCGCTCAGCACGTTGACCTCGTGACCTTCGACGTCCACCGACAAAAAATCGATCGGTGCGGGCGCGCCGGCGTCGGTCAGCACGGAATCGAGCGTCCGCACTGGCACCTCGATCGGCGCGGCCGGCTTCACGCCCGCCACCATCAGAGCGGGATCGAATGACGAGAAAGGCCCGGCGATATGCAACGGCAATGTGCCGCCCGCGTATTGCGGCGAAGAACACGCGACAGCGCACACTTTCGCCGTGCGCGTTTGGCGCAGCGTTTCCGCCAGGTCGGGCTGCGGCTCGACCAGCACCCCGCTCCAGCCGGCTTGCTCCAGGTGCCATGTCTGGGACCCTTCCACCGGGTCGTTGGCACCAACTTCGACAAAAAAACCCGTAGGCTTATTGCCGAAGAACTCGCGCACCATCAGCGTTTCGTCGTCAGGCGGGAAAATGGCGCGCACGGCGGATGGACCTTGTTTGGCCGAGACTAGCTCTTGGCGGCGCGGGAGCGCTTCACCAGCTCCGTCGTCGAGAAGCCGGGGACGAGGTCCACCAGCACGACTTCGCCGCCGTCTGCTTCGACCTGCTCACGGCCGACCACTTGATCGAGGCGGTAGTCGCCGCCTTTGATGAGGGTCTTGGGGCGTATGCGGGCGATCAATTTGAGCGGCGTGTCTTCCTCGAACACGACGACAAGATCGACGGCCTCAAGCGCGGCCAGTACCTCCGCGCGGGCATGGGCGTCCTGCACCGGGCGGCCGTCGCCTTTCAGCCGCGCCACCGATGCATCACTGTTCAGTCCCACCACCAGGCGGTCGCATAAGCCTCGCGCGGCGGTGAGAACCTTGACGTGCCCAGGGTGCAGAAGGTCGAAGCATCCATTGGTGAAGCCGATGCGCAGGCCATGGCGGCGCCAATCCGCCAAGCGTTCATCGAGCATCGACCAGTCGAACAGCACCTTCTCTTCCGCCGCCAGCGAGGCCGCCGGAAGAATGCGCCCGCGCAGTTCGGGAATGGAAACCGTCGCCGTGCCGCGCTTGCTCACGGCGACCGCCGCCGCCGCATTGGCGGCACGCATGGCGGGTTCGAACCCCGCCTTTGACGCCAGCATGGCCGACAGCACCGCCGCGACGGTATCGCCCGCGCCGGAGACATCGCGCACCTTGACCGGATAAGCAGCAATGTGGACCGGATCTTGGTTGGCGACGAGCAGCGTCATCCCGTCCTCGCTGCGCGTCACCAGCACCGCATCGCTCTCGACGAGTTGCATCAATTCCACGGCGGCGGTGACGATTTCGGCTTCGTTATCCGCGCGCCGCCGTGTCGCCGCGGCAAGCTCCTGCCGATTGGGCGTGATCAGTGTCGCTCCGCGGTAAACGGAATAATCAGTTCCTTTGGGGTCGACCACCACCGGCTTGCTCAACTTCTTGGCCGCGTCGATCACGGCGCGGATGACGCGCGGCGTCAGCACGCCCTTGGCGTAGTCGGATAGCACGACCGCGCCAACGCGCGGCAGCGCTTCAAGCGCATGATCGATCAGCGCCTGCTCCTTTTCCTTGCTCACCGGCTTGGCCAGTTCCCAATCCGCGCGCAGCAGGTGGGTGGAATAATGCTCGGAGACAAAGCGCACCTTGCGTGTGGTCGGACGCGAGGCATCGGTGACGATATGGGCTTCGATCAGCGGCTGTGTTTTAAGCGCCACAACCAAAGCTCGCCCCGCGTCATCCTCGCCGATGACGCCAATAAAGACGCAGCGAAGGCCTAACGACGCCAGATTACGCGCCACGTTCCCCGCGCCGCCGATGTTGGTCTCGCTCCGCTGGACGGCGATGACCGGCGCGGGCGCTTCGGGGGAAATACGCGTGACCTCGCCATAGACGAAATCGTCGAGTATCAGGTCGCCGATGCAAAGCACCGTCTGCCCGCGGAGATTGGCCAGTTCTTTGTCGAAATCGAACATTTCCCTACCGGTAACGGTCCGCACGGTCGAGAAAGCCGGCGACATACTGCTCGACGGCGGCTTCCAGCGGCGTGAAGCCCGCGTTGTAGCCTGCTTTGCGCAGGTTATCGACCTTGGCTTCGGTGAAATATTGATAGCTGCCGCGGATCGCCGGCGGCATGTCCACGTATTCGATATTCGGAGCGCGCTTGAGCGCGGCGAACATGGATGTGATCAGGTCGCGAAAGCTGCGGGCTTTTCCGGTCCCGACATTGAAAAGGCCGCAGACCGTGGGGGTTTCCAACAGCCAGCGGGTCACCGCCACGGCGTCGTCCACATAGATGAAATCGCGGCGCTGATCGCCGTCTGCGATACCCGCCTTGTGCGACTTGAATAGCTGCACCGGTGCTCCTGCCTTCGCGTCGTCGAACACGCGGCAGAGCACGCTCGCCATGGCGCCTTTGTGATACTCGTTCGGGCCGAAGACGTTGAAGAATTTGAGCCCGGCCCATTGCGGCGGGAGCCGCTCGCCCTTGGCGTGGCGCTCCACCACGGCGAGATCGAAAAGATGCTTGCTCCAGCCGTAGAGATTCATCGGGCGCAGCCGCCGCAGCGCCGGGACCGACCAGTCGTCCTCGAATCCGCCGGAGCCGTCGCCGTAGGTCGCGGCGGAGGAGGCGTAGATGAAGGGTGTCCGCGAGGCCGTGCACCAGTCCAGCAGCCGCAGCGACAGCCGGAAATTGGTGTCCATCACCAGATCGCCGTCAGTCGCCGTCGTGTCGGAAATGGCGCCGAGGTGGATGACGCCGTCGAGCTTGCGGCCGTCCAGCCAGCGGAAGAGATCGGCCGGCGGCACGAAGTCCGCGAGCTGGCGCTTGCCCAGATTTTTCCACTTGCCGTCCGACCCCAACAGGTCGCTGACGACGATATCGCTTCGCCCGGCCTCATTGAGGCTCGCCACAACGCTGGAACCGATGAACCCGGCCCCGCCGGTAACCAACAGCATGGGATGCCGTACCCCCGGGCTATGCAGCCAAACCTTTGCCCCAGGATGGCCGGGGGTGCAACTTGACGCGGCCGGCGGGGGGAAACGCTCACCGCGAGCGCAAAGCGGCGCTTAGCCGCCACCGGGCAGTGCAAAGCTGCCCCCGAAGGCTCGGCGATGGCTTGCCCGAGAGGAGAGGCTTTGCGACTGTCCGCGCGGCAGCGCATGCGCCTTACGAGCTAGCCATATCATGAATCTAAATTCATCAATTGTATAATAATGAACCATAGTTCATCTCATTGGGACAACGAGAACGCTTTGGGCGTGGAGGCATCCTGCGAGAAAAGCCCGATGTTGATTGTCCCCTACATGTGGATCGGGGATTTCGTCCGCTGCCATTCCGTCGTCAAGCTCCTGCGCGCGCGCTGGCCTGACCGGCCGGTGGACTTGCTCACAAGTACCCTGTGCGCGCCGCTGCTCGATTACATGCCGGGCGTGCGCCAAGGCATCGTGTGGGATCTCCCGCGCCGCCGCCTCCCCCTAAGCGAATACCATGCCCTGGCGGACCGGTTTCGATCGGAAAATTACGGCACGGCGCTGGTCATGCTGCGCACTTGGAAATCCGCGCTGGCACCGTTTCTCGCGGGCATTCCTGAGCGCGTCGGCTTTGTCGGCGAAGGCCGGTTCGTTCTGCTCAATGACCTGCGCTGGGGCGAGCGGCGGCTCCCACGTATGATCGACCGCTGCGGCGCCTTGGCCTTGCCGAAAGGCGCGCCCCTGCCCTCAGACTGGCCGCTGCCGGAACTCGTTGTGCCTGCCGCGGAGGTCGCCCTCTGGCGAGCGCGCAAAGGCCGAGCGGCCGATACGTCACCGATCGTCGCGCTGGCGCCCGGAGCAGTCGGCCCGGGCAAACGCTGGCCCACGGAGCATTTCGCGGAGCTGGCGCGGCAACTTGCGCAGGACGGCGCCACTATTTGGATATTAGGCGGACCGCAGGAGAAACGCCTTGCGGCTGAGATCATTCAACATGCCGGAGAGCGCGCCCATGACCTGACCGGCCACGATCTGCGCAATGCCATTCTCGCCCTCAAAGCGGCCGACATCGCCGTGTCCAACGACTCGGGGCTGATGCACATCGCAGCGGCGATCGGCACGCCCACAATCGGGATATTCGGGCCGACCGATCCGCGGCTATGGGCGCCGCTCAATCCGCTCGCCGCCGTGGTCGAGCCGCCGGCCGATGCGTCCTGCCCGGCCTGCGGCAATTCAAGCTGCGCGAACATACGCCACCGGCGCACCGCCGATATTCCTGCGAACCGCGTGGCCGAAATCGCACGCGGGCTTCTTCATTCCATTTCCTTGCAGCGGTGAAGACAATGAGATTTGCGGGAATTAGTCTTTTGGCGCCGGCGGCATTGGCCATATCCCTGCTGTCCGCATGCGGCACGCAGCTCCTCGAAGAAGCGGGCGATGCCGGTCCCACGCCGAATTGCGCGGAGCCGTTCAAGCTGTTCAAAACTTTCGTGGTGCAGGCCAAGAAAATTTCCTGGAGCGTACCACCGGGACCGGCGGGCTCTTCGTCGACGCTCACCATCGAGCTGATTTTCGAGAACGCAGCAAAATGGCCGCTTGCACTCAGCAATTCCGGCGACGGCATCCTGTACTCGATCGAATACGCACTGCTGGGTAATAATGGCGCCAGCCGCGCGCCGACGCAGATAAGCGGGATAGCTAGCGAACGTCCCCTGGAAAAACCCGGCGAGCGTCGGGTGGAAAAACCCGGCGAGCGTCGAGTGGAAAAGCCCAGCGAGCGTCGAGTGGAAAAACCGGGCGAAAAACAAAAGGCCACTGGAGATGTTCATCTCGCCATAAAGCCCGGTCAACGGGAAGAGGGAAAACTCATATTCCAGGCTCCGCGCGGCGAGTATATTCTTACGATAGAACGCCGGTTTGCCGACAAGCCTGTTCCAGGCCACCGCGAAGATCATTTATCAGCCTGCAAGATTTCTTCCGCCAACTTTTCCGGGCCTGCGACGGTTCGAGGTGTTTCAGGCGTATATTGATCATTGGCGTTTCCTCGTAGACGCCGGTCCTCGGCTTGCATGTGAGCTTTGCAAAGGCTACGACCGCAACGCGCTGCAAGCCGATGCTCAGAGGCCCCGATGGCGGATCTCAAAACTATCCAAGACTATTTTAGCCGATCCAGTCAGCTTCTTGACCGAGTCGCAGGTGACCGGGAATTTCTTGCTGCCGTTGGAGCGATTGCTGACCATATCGCCCTTACTTTGCGGGAAGGCGGCAAAGTCTTGTTCGCCGGCAACGGCGGTAGCGCCGCCGATGCCCAGCATGTCGCGGCCGAATTCCTCAGCCGTTTCGCAATGGACCGCAATCCGCTTCCTGCCATCGCACTGACCACCGACACGTCCGTGCTGACCGCCATCGCAAACGACTATGGCTACGAGCACGTATTCGAGCGGCAGGTGCGCGGCCTCGGAAAGAAGGGCGACGCCTTTGTTGCCATCTCAACCTCCGGCCGCTCCGCCAACATACTTGCGGCGCTGAAGGCGGCGCACACGATCGGCATGACGACCATAGGCTTCAGCGGCGCGAACAGTTCCGACATGCGCACGTCGTGCGATCTGTTTCTTGCGGTGCCATCCACCGAGACGGCGCTCGTTCAGCAAATCCATCTCACCGCGCATCACGCTATTTGCGGCCTTGTAGAGCGAGAGCTGTTCCCAGCCGTGTCCGGCCTGAAGGCTTGACCGGTGGCGGCGCCAACGACCGGCCCGGTGCGGCCCGCGGCCTTTCTCGATCGCGATGGTGTCATCAACTACAACGACGATCATATCGGCACCACGGACCGAATTCGCTGGATGCCCGGCGTGGCGCCGGCAATCCGCCGACTGAATGAATCTGGATATTTTGTTTTCATCGTCTCCAATCAATCCGGCGTCGCCCGCGGCTACTACACGGAAGCAGACGTCAAAGCGTTGCACGATTGGATGCGGCGTGAGCTGGAAGCAAAGGGAGCAAGAATTGACGATGTCCGCTATTGTCCTTACCTCCCTGACGCAACTGTGGAAGCCTATCGCCGGGTTTCCGACTGGAGGAAGCCGGGGCCTGGGATGCTCCTCGATCTAATGCGTGCCTGGCCGGTGGAGCGGCAGCGGAGTTTTATGATCGGTGACCAGCACACCGATGTGGAGGCCGCGTATGCGGCCGGAGTCGCTGGTTATCTCTTCCCCGGTGGCGACCTCCAGGCCTTTGTGGAAAAATGCATCGCCATCACGGGATAATACGTCCGACATGCAAGCTTGGTTCTATTGGTGCAAACGCAGCAGCCCTCTTCTGCTCGCGGCGCTGCTCGCGGGCTGCGGACTCGGGTCAGTCGAGATGTTTTTCGTCAAACCGGGGACCTTCGATTATTACAGCTGTGCGGATCTGACTAAGGCTGCCGCGAATGCTCAACAGCGCGAGCAGGAGTTGAAGGAGCTGATCGATAGAGCGGAGCAAGGCATATTCGGCAGCTTCATCGCGACCACCGCCTATCGGAGCCAGTACCTCAAAGCGCAAAGCGAGTTGAAGCTCCTGGCGGAAACCGCGCAGGCCAAGAATTGCACGGTCAATCCCACAGCCGACAGGACGGGACCCACTCCACCGCGATAAGCCAGTGGCACGGTCGAATCGGCCTTACTTGCTTCCAAGAAAAGCGGGCGTTTGGGCCAGACCTCTCTACCAATCCTGGATAAATAAGAGCCTCAATACAACCTGAGATTGAGTAGACCGGTTTCCCGCATCGTCGGAAAAGAGTTACGCAGCCACTGCGGAACATCAAAAGACGGGATTCCCTCAATAATTACCTTTTCTTAGCCACGTTAGGAGGTCGATGCCCTCAAAAGCGTTAATTCGACTAATCGAATTAACAGCTTTGCCTTGCCGAAGCCATTTTGTGGGGGAATTCAAAGGGTATCCTGCAACAGTATGGTTAGGCGTGCAGGACCGAAGTTCGGGGCTGCACGCAGCTGGTGGCAAGCCGGGCGTGAGGGGACGACGGAGCGGATGGGGTCTTTTTTCGGCTATTTCAGTTGCCGCACCGCCGTAGGTGAGTGCGCGGCCGTCGGTATCCGGCTGTTTTCGCCGACCGTGAACAATTCCCTCTTCCGACCGCCGGTTAACGGGCTTGCCCGCTTCGGTTACCCGCGGATTTTGGGTGGTGTTCCCCGCGACTTTCTGCTTTTTGGCTGGTGGAAAGTGGTGGGTGAGCTGATTCAGGGCGGCATGCGTATTGTGAAGATTGCTTCGGCTCCCGCAGCCTTTAGCGGGCAAAAGAATCATGCCCTCGGCGGGGGCAGGTAATGGCCGAGCACACCGCCGCTTGCTTCTCGAACGGCCGCCGCTTTGCTTGGCGCGGAACGTTTTCCGTTTTGGCCGCCGCGGCTTTCGCTCTCGTCTGCGCAACGGAAACCAGCCTCGCGCAAAAATCCGTCTTTCCTGCGCGGCCGAAGCCGCCCACCCGCCAAGCTCCTTCGGGCAAGCAGATGCTCGTCCAGGCTGCCGAGATTCATTACGATTATGCCAACGAGCGCGTCTCCGCCATTGGCAATGTTCAGATTTACTTTTCGGGCGCAACGCTTGAAGCCAACAAGGTCATCTACGATCAGAAAAACAAACGTCTGCACGCCGAAGGCAACGCTCGGCTGACCGAGGCCAATGGCCACGTCACCTACGGCGAGATTATGGAATTGAGCGATGACTATCGGGACGGCTTCGTCGACTCGTTAAGAATGGACGCGGCGGACCAAACCAGCATCGCAGCGGCGCGGGTAGAACGGTCCGGAGGTAATCACTCAGTTTTTCATAGCGGCGTTTATACAGCTTGCGAGCCTTGCAAGGACGATCCGAAAAAGCCGCCGCTGTGGCAGGTCAAAGCCGCTCGAATTATCCATAATCAATCCGAGAAGATGATTTACTTTGAAAACGCGCAGTTCGAATTCTTCGGCAAGCCGATCGCGTACTTCCCATTTTTCTCAATGCCCGACCCGACTGTAAAACGCAAAACCGGCTTTCTCATGCCATCGACTTTGCACAGTTCGAAATTCGGTACGGCCGTTAGCATTCCTTACTTTTGGGCGCTGGCGCCGGATTACGATTTCACCCTGAGGCCGACCATCACTTCCAAGCCAGGCCTATTGCTTGAGGGCGAGTGGCGTCAGCGTCTAGCCGACGGCGCCTATTTTATTCGTGGGGCGGGTATCAAGCAGTCGGACAACAGCGCGTCTACTCCAAACGAGCGGGGCTTTCGCGGGAGTTTCGAGAGCGCTGGCCAATTTGCTCTCTCTGATAAGTGGACGTGGGGCTGGACTGCCCTTGTTCCATCGGACAGGATCTTTTTTCAGGATTACAACACTACCAGAACGATACAAAACTCGGATCTGCTGAGAAGCACCCCTTCAGAAGGTGTTTCGCAGCTCTATCTCAGCGGGCGCGGTGACCGCAGCTATTTCGACGTCCGCAGCATGTATTTCTACGGCTTTTCCCCATCGGATCGTCAGGGTCAAATTCCCGTAGTACATCCGGTCGGCGACTATTCTTACACGTTCAATCAGCCTGTCCTCGGGGGCGAGCTGGGCTATCGAGTCAACGTGACGAGCCTTAGCCGGGAATCGGCAAGCTTCGATCCCATCAACCAAGCTGCTTACAATCGCGGCCTATGTGCGCCGACAGCCGATCCAGCCGTAAAGATACCTGCCAATTGCGTCTTGCGTGGTTTCCCCGGCAGTTACTCGCGTTTCTCGGCCGAAACCAATTGGCGGCGCAGCGTCACGGATGCATATGGCCAAGTATTCACGCCCTTCGCATCGTTGCGGGCTGACGTGGCGTCGCTGTCAGTCGAAAACGATCCCGGCGTTACGAACTATCTGCCCGACGGCAACAGTTCCGTCGTTCGCACGATGCCGACCGTCGGACTTGAATATCGCTATCCCTTTGTCGGCGTCCAATCCTGGGGGACCCAAACCATCGAACCCATCGCCCAGGTCGTAGTGCGCCCGAACGAAGCGCAGATTCAAAGACTCCCGAACGAAGATGCTCAAAGCCTGATCTTCGACGACAGCAATCTATTCAAGATTGATAAATTCTCGGGCTGGGATCGCTCCGAAGGTGGAGGGCGGCTGAATGCCGGCGCCCAATACACCGCGCAATTCAATAAGGCTGGCTTTTTCAACGTGCTCGTCGGCCAATCCTACCAGCTGTTTGGCAAGAATTCTTTCACTGATGGCGGCGCGACCAACACCGGTCTAGATAGCGGCCTTGATAAGCCGCGTTCCGATTATATCGCGCGCGCTTCCTATCAGCCGAATCAAAACTACATGCTGACTTCACGCTTCCGTTTCGATGAAGACACATTGAACGTCCAGCGGTTCGAGCTTGAGAGCCGCGTTGGTTTTGACCGGTGGTCGTTCACAACCATCTACGGCAACTATGCTGCACAGCCTGCTATCGGTTTTTTCACCCGTCGTGAGGGTGTCTTTGGCTCCGCGAGCTACAAGTTAACATCTAATTGGAGCGTGTTGGGAGCAATGACCTATGATATCGATGCGGGCAAGTTTGGCACCACGCAATTGGGCCTCACTTATATCGATGACTGCATTGCGCTCGGTCTGACATACGCGAAGGGTTATTCTTATAGCGGCAATCCCAACGAAAATACCCATACCGTTATGTTCACGATGAACTTACGAACTATTGGCGGTATCGGCCTGGCCCAAAACGTGGGTGTCCTTCCTTGGGCCACCCAATAGGATGACAGGCGCTCCGGCTAATCCGGACGGCCCACACTGGCATATGTGAATCCGTGTCTCGCAACCTCATCTGGGCCATAGACATTCCTGAGATCGACTAGAACCGGCCTGGTCATCGCCTGCTTCAGGCGGGCAAAATCCAACGCACGAAATTGTTCCCATTCCGTCACGATGACGATGGCCGCGGCGTCTTTCGCGCAGCTATAGGGACTTTCGCAATAGACCACGTCGACTAAAACATTCTTGGCCTGCTCCATTCCAGCCGGATCATAAACTCGGACCTTCGCGCCCATTTCCTGCAGCGCCGCGATGAGGTCGACTGACGGAGCATCACGCATGTCGTCGGTGTTGGGCTTGAACGTCAGCCCCAGCACGGCGACGGTCTTGCCGCGCAGATTGCCGCCTGTCGCAGCGGCCACCTTTTCGGCCATGGCGCCTTTGCGGGCGTCGTTGACCTTGACGACCGTCTCGACAATCCGCAGAGGCGTGCCGTTGGCCTGGGCGGTTTCGATGAGTGCGCGCGTGTCCTTTGGAAAGCAGGAGCCGCCGAACCCCGGGCCTGCATGCAGGAACTTCGCGCCGATGCGGTTGTCGAGCCCGACTCCGCGCGCGACCTCCTGCACGTCCGCGCCGACCTTTTCGCACAGATCCGCGATTTCGTTGATGAAGGTAATCTTCGTCGCCAGAAAGGCGTTGGAGGCATATTTGATCAGTTCTGCGGTACGCCGTCCGGTGTAGAGGATCGGCGCGGCATTGAGGTAGAGCGGCCGATACAGCTCCGCGATGACTTCTTTCGCGCGTTCGTTATCGGTGCCGACGATGATCCGATCCGGATGCTTGAAATCGCCGATCGCCGCGCCTTCACGCAGGAATTCCGGATTCGACACGACGACGGCTTCCGCGCTGGGCCGTGCCTCCCGGATGATGCGCTCCACCTCGTCGCTGGTGCCGACGGGAACGGTGGATTTGGTGATCACCACGGTGAAGCCATCGAGCTGTGCGGCTATCTCCCGGGCGGCGGTGAAGACATAGGAAAGATCGGCGTGGCCGTCGCCGCGGCGGGATGGCGTGCCGACGGCTATCATCACCACATCCGCGGTGGGTACTGCTTCACTCAGATCGGTGGTGAAGGCGAGACGCTTGCCCTGAAAGTTGCGCGCGACGAGTTCCGCCAGACCGGGCTCATAGATGGGGATCTCGCCCTGTAAAAGAGCCGCGACTCTGCCGGCATCCTTGTCCACGCAGGTTACGTGGTGGCCAAAATCCGCAAAACAGGCGCCGGAGACGAGCCCGACATACCCCGACCCAATCATCGCAACGCGCATTGAATTTATTTTCCCGGTTCTGTTGATCGCCGGCAGGTTTGAGGATGTTGCTTACGCAATGCGGGTCGTCCTTTACAAGCCGTGTTATTGAGCCGCGGCAGAGACCCTACGATAACTAATTGTTATGATTTAACTTTTAAGCATTAACACTATCGCTTCAAGTGCTTTTATCTCAGCTGCGCTGCCTGTAGCAATGCGGCTTGCGGCCTTGCTCTTGCCATAGCTATCGGGCTTTGCTGGGTGAACCTCTGGCAGATGATAAGGGTCATGTCCGAACTAGCCGCACTCTTGCGACGATTGGCGACGGTCCTTGGCATTTCGGCGGCTTGCCTGGCCACCGGCGCTTGCTCGTCTTCCGTGATCGATTCGATTCCGTCCTGGGCCGGCGGCGAACCTGCGGGGACACCTGAGCGCCCGGCGACCACGGAGGAATATCCGCCTGTGAACGATCGCCCGCCGCCGCGCTCCACCGGATTAATCACCGAGGAAGAGCAGGCCAAGGCCGAGCAGGAGCTGGCAGCGGCACGCGCCGCACAGACTCAGCGTGCGCAGCAGGTACAAAAGGACCGGAACGACATGCTGGCGAATTCTCCAACATCGGCCACGCCGGAAAGCGACAACGCCGCGCAGCAAAAAAACAAACCGAAAAATCCGCCGGCCAACTGATAGGCGAGATCAGCCGGGGGACCCAGCCTGTAAAGTCTGCCTGTAGATCGCGGCTATCCTTTCGGCCTCGGCGTCGATGCCAAACGTGGCCAGCACATGCTCGCGAGCTCGGCGGCCCATGGCGTCGGCATGCTTCGGATCGCGCATGAGCGGCTGCAACGCTCCTACCAGCGCTTCTACATCTCCGGGCGGCACGAGGGTTCCCGTGTCTCCATTGGTAATTACTTTCTCCGCGATGCCAGCACGCGCCGCAACCACCGCTACACCCGCTGCCATGGCTTCAAGCAGCGTCAGGCCAAAGCCTTCGTTGCGCGAGGTGAACGCATAAATGGTAATGCGCTGATACCAAGGCGGAACGTCATCGATCGGCAACTCGCCGAGGAAACGCACCCGCCCCGCGAGGCCCGCCGCCGTCACCTGCTCCCGCAGCCGGCGCGCAAAGGCCTGCTGATCAGACGTCACCGCGCCGATAACGATCGCGGTGAAGTCGGGAAATTCCGGCAGCAGCCGGCACATCGCCGCAATGAAAACATCCGTGCCTTTCTGCGACCGCACGCGGCCGAAGCAGCCGATGGCGAATTTTCCAGGCAGGCCGGCGGATGCGAAAGCCGCGGCACGATCAGACGGCGGGCGATAGAGCTCCGTATCGATCCCATGATGGATGACAATGGCTGGCCTTCGCAAATACGCGGCCGCCGCTTCGCTCGTGGCGATCACCGCGTCCATGCGGCCGATGAGGAAACGCGTGATCCAAGTGTGACGGCGCTGGGCCGCCGAGGTGAAAACCAGCGCGAGCGGCCAGCCTAGGACTTTCAGCAGCAGCCCGACGATCATCTCATTGTTGCGCCGGGCGTGCCAAATAAGCCGGCGCCGGCTGCCCCGCAACCGCAAGAGATCGCCGATGGTCAGCCGGGCTATCCCCGGTGGCACGTCGCGGCCCAGCCAGCCGGCGCGAAAGCGCCGCGCAAGACGAGGCGCAATCATGCGGTTGGTCGCCGTCACTCCCGAATAGCGCCAATGCAGATTGGGGATGATGACCTCGAGCCCGGTCAGCGATCGGTCATCCATCATTGGCCCGCCCAGCGTCCCCTTCGTACGACCGTCATATACGGAGCGTTAAGCATAGTCACCATACGGTCGGATGGCGAAACCGGCCTTACAGGACGGGTGCAGTATCGCTTGTGGCACCTGAGCGCGGATGAAGAGATGACGATCCTGGTCACCGGCGGCGCCGGTTATATCGGTAGCCACATGGTCCATGAGCTGGCGGATGCCGGCGAGAGAGTCATCGTGCTTGACGATCTCTCTACTGGTCATCGTTCCGCACTGCCAATGACGGTGCCGCTGTTTGTGGGGGACGCCGGTGATCGGGACTTGGTTTCGTCCATCATCCGCGAACACGATGTAACAGCCATCATCCACTTCGCTGGTTCGATCGTCGTGCCGGATTCGCTGCGCGATCCGCTTGGCTATTACCGCAACAATACCATGAACACCCGCTCGCTGCTGGAAGCGGCCGTGAGCGGCGGGGTACGCAATTTCATCTTTTCGTCGACCGCGGCGGTCTACGGTAATCCAGCCGTTCTGCCGATCGCCGAGAATGCGCCCACTCAGCCGGTGTCGCCGTATGGGACTTCCAAGCTGATGTCCGAGATCATGCTGCACGACGTGGCCGCGGCACATAACTTCAAATACATCATCCTCCGCTATTTCAATGTGGCCGGCGCCGATCCCCAGCAGCGCACCGGCCAATCCAGCCCGGCGGCAACGCACCTGATCAAGGTGGCGGTGGAGACCGCCCTCGATCTGCGCCCGCTACTCCAGGTTTACGGCACGGATTATCCAACGCCGGACGGCACCTGCATCCGCGACTACATCCATGTGAGTGATCTGGCGCGGGCGCATGCGGCGGCGCTGGCGCACCTTCGCAACGGCGGCGCGAGCATGACCTTCAACTGCGGTTATGGCCGGGGCTATTCCGTGCTTGAAGTCATCGAAGCCGTCAAACGCGTCTGCGGCCGCAATTTCGCTGTCCGCATGGCGGGCCGACGGCCGGGAGACCCCGCGAGTCTTGTCGCCGACGTGCGCAGAATACGGGCCGTGCTCAACTGGTCGCCGAAGTTCGACGACCTCGACGTCATTGTGGCTCATGCCCTGGAGTGGGAACGGCGCCTGCAAGGGGAGCGAAAAGCGGCCCAGCCGCAGGCCATTTCCGCCTAAGTTCCGCAGGCCAGCCGCGGCCTTGCCGTTCACCTACCAGCTTCTTTCGGCTTGAAAAAACCCATCCGGACGGGCAAGGAACAGGCTTGTGACGCCGGCGGCGTCAGGCCACACGGGAATCGAGGCAAACTGCTCCTCGCACCCGACGGACGGCGGATGGTCGAACCAGTCTCCAAATCCTTGCTTGCGGACCCCTACAGCGCTCTCGCCCTGATACGGCGGCTGCTCACGGAGCATGGCGGCCGTCATTGGAAACGCTATTTCATTGCTTTCCTGATGATGGCCGTTGCGGCGGCCTGCACGGCGCTCTCGGCCTATTTGATCGGCGAGGTGATCAACGAGGCTTACATCAACAGGAATTTCCAGGCCATTGTTGTCCTCGGCATCGTTACCGTTCTTCTGTTCGCGGCCAAGGGCGCGGCGACCTACGGCCAAGCGGTGATGCTGTCAAAAATCGGCAACAGCATCGTGGCCGAAAACCAGCGGCGCATGTTCGCCAAGCTGATGCACGAGAGCCTGGAATTTTTTGCCAACCGGCATTCTTCCGAATTCCTGTCACGGCTGACGGTTGGAGCCACATCGGCGACGCAGGCTCTCAATCTCCTCATTACGGCGATCGGCCGGGATTTTCTTTCCTTGGTTGGTCTGGCCACCGTGATGTTCATCCAGGATCCGTTGATGTCGCTCATCGGCTTCGTGGTGGCGCCGCCGGCCTTCCTGATGCTCAGGACCATGATCCGCCGGATCCGCAATATCGCCAGGAATCAGTTCACCGGCGGCACGCGCATCATGGAAACCATGCAGGAGACCTTGCAGGGGATCCGCATCGTCAAAGCCTTTACGCTTGAAGCCGTGATGCAGGCCAGGCTCGACAGCAACGTCGCCGAAGTCGAGCGCGAATCCAACAAGATGGCGCGCGTAGCCAACCGAGCGAGCCCCTTGATGGAAACGCTGGGCGGCGTCGCTATTGCGATCGCGCTGGTCTATGGCGGCTACCGGGTGATCGAGACCGGAGCGGCGCCCGGCCAATTCTTCTCGTTCATCGCGGCTTTCCTGCTCGCCTATGAGCCCGCGAAGCGGCTGGCGCGGCTGAATATCGATCTGAACAGCGCCTTAGTCGGTGTTCGCATCCTGTTTGAAATTCTGGATAGCCCGGCGACCGAGCCGGCTGATGCCGGCCGCCCCGCGCTCGCGCTCAAGAACGGGCGCATCGAATTTTCCAATGTGTCTTTCGACTATCGCGCGTCCGAGCCGGTGCTGCGTAATCTTTCCTTCGTGGCCGAGCCGGGAAAGGTCACTGCCCTCGTCGGCCCGTCGGGCGGCGGAAAATCGACGATCTTGAACCTGATCCTGCGGTTCTACGAAACGGAACGGGGCTCGATCAGTATCGACGGTCAAAATATCGCCGGCGTCAAACGTCAGTCATTGCGTCAACAAACCGCCTATGTCGGCCAGGATGTTTTCCTTTTTCGGGGCAGCGTACGCGACAACATCGCCTTCGGCCGGCCGGGCGCGACCAACGAGGAGATCATCGGGGCGGCGCAGGCTGCCTGCGCGCATGATTTCATCATGGCTTTCCCCAATGGCTACGACACACCGGTCGGCGAGCACGGTTTGCAGCTTTCCGGCGGCCAGCGCCAGCGGATCGCGGTCGCTCGCGCACTGGTCAAGGATGCGCCGATCATCCTGCTGGACGAGGCCACGGCTTCCCTCGATTCGGAATCCGAGCGCCAAGTACAGGAGGCGATCGAGCATCTCTGCCAAGGCCGCACGACGCTGGTCATCGCGCACCGCCTGCACACGGTAACCCACGCGGACCGTATCCTCGTGATCGAGGACGGGGCGATCGTGGAATCGGGAAGGCATGATGAACTGTTACGCAAGAGCGGCCGCTACGCTTCATTCTACCGCCTGCAACTCAAAGACCAGGAGCCGCGCGATCCCATCGCCGCGACTGCTTGACCTATTGACCTCGTTCGTTTTCCTCCGCATTCCAATCCAACATCCCAATGATCGGAACAGAATATGAGCAGTGAGAGCTACGTTATTACGCCGCCTGCCGCGCCTACTCTTGCCGTTGCGGGCACATCGAAGCGCTTTCCCGTCCGAAGGGTCTGGTGCGTGGGCCGCAACTATGTGGAGCACATCCGCGAGATGGGCCAGGACGAGCGCGAGCCGCCGTTCTTCTTCGCCAAGCCGTCCGATGCGCTTGTGGCGGATGGGGCGACCATTCCCTACCCCTCGCTGACCAAGGACTTCCACTTCGAGGTGGAACTGGTGGTGGCGCTCAAGAGCGGCGGCAGAAACATTGCCGCCGATAAGGCGCTGGCCTGCGTTTACGGCTATGGAGTCGGCATCGACCTCACCCGGCGCGACCTTCAGATCGCGTCGCGCGATCTCAAGCGGCCCTGGGAAGTCGGCAAGTTCTTCGACAACTCGGCGCCCGCCAGTGCGCTGCGGCCCGCCTCCGAGATCGGCCATCCCTCCAAGGGCGCCATTCGACTTTCTGTGAACGGTAAGGTCCGCCAGGACGGCGACCTCGCGCAGATGATCTGGAACGTGCCCGAAACCATCGCCAAGCTTTCCGAGCAGGTCGAGCTTGCGGCCGGCGATGTGATCTTCACCGGCACGCCGTCCGGCGTCGGCGCCACGGTGGCGGGCGACCGGATCGAATGCGAGGTGGATGGCGTGGGCAAGCTCACCATCACCATCGGCCCGCGCGCCAGCTAACTCCGCTGGATGCATTTCACGCGAAAGGCCCGCTCGGAATTTCGGGCGGGCCTTTTGCTTCGCGAGCTTTTGTCAGGCCGCTTTCTTTAGCCCCTCCGCTTGCATGGCTTCCTGAACCTTCGGCCGCGCCGCGATGCGCGCCACATAGGCCTTCACGTTGGGCCATTTGTTGATGTCGAGGCCCACCCGCGGCATCCAGTTCGAAACTGTGAACAGATAGGCGTCCGCCACGCTGAATTTCTCGCCGTGCAAAAATCCGTGCTTGGCGAGATGCTCCTCGACGTAGGAGTAACGTTTGGCGAGATTTTCCCTGGAGATATTCTTGTACTCTTCCGGTGTGTTCGGTTTGAACAGCGGACCAAATGATTTGTGCAGTTCGGAGGTAATGAAATTGAGCCACTCCTGCACGCGATAACGGCCGAAAGCCCCGCATGGAGGAATAAGCCCCGCATCGGGATATTTGTCGGCGATGTATTGCACGATCGCCGGGCCTTCGGTCAGGCGCTGCCCATCGTCAAGCTCCAGCACCGGCACGGAGCCTTTGGGATTGATCAACCAGAAATCGAGGCCGCTTTTGGTCTTCTTGGCCTTGTTATCCACCTGTTCAAGCTCGAACGTCGCCCCCGCTTCTCGCAACACAATATGCGGCGATAGCGAGCAGGCACCCGGCGAAAAATAGAGTTTCATGACCTCGCCTCCTTCGATGCGTTGAAAAAATACGTTGAAATACCGGGAGGGATATAGGACGGCGGTCGGTAAGCGCCAAGGCGCCGCAACCACCGCAACTGCGCTATTTTATCCAGCTCAAATATGTGATGAGTTCCGCTCACGGCATTCCTGGTGAGAAGGATTGATTCGATGGACGAGAAACCAATCCTCGTGGAGCTGCGCGAGGGCTATCGCATCGTGACCCTCAACCGGCCGCAGCGGCTTAATGCCTGCAATGAAGCGCTGCTGGAAGCGCTCAGCGCGGCCTTGTCCGATGCCGAGGCGGATACCTCCTGCCGCGCGCTGCTGCTGACGGGGGCAGGCCGCGGCTTTTGCGCCGGGCAGGATCTCAATGATCGCCTCGCGAAGGCCGAAGAGACCACGGTCCTCGGGGGCGCGCAGGAGAAATTCTACAACCCGCTCGTGCGCAAGATGCGTGCGCTCCCCTTCCCCGTGGTTGCCGCAGTCAACGGAGTGGCCGCGGGCGCGGGCGCCAACGTCGCGCTCGCCTGCGACATTGTGCTGGCCGCGCGTTCGGCAAATTTCATCCAGTCCTTCGCCAGGATCGGCTTGATTCCGGATTCGGGCGGCACCTGGAATCTGCCGCGACTGGTCGGACCGGCGCGGGCGCGCGCCCTTGTGTTATTGGCGGAGCCATTATCCGCCGAAAAAGCCGAAGCCTGGGGAATGATATGGCGCGCGGTGGATGACGCTGCGTTGATGCCGGAGGCCGAAAAGCTCTGCGCGCATTTCGCCTCCGCGCCGACCGCTGGCCTTGCGCTGATCAAGCGCGCGCTCGATGCGGCGTGGAGCAATGACTTCTCCGCGCAGCTTGATCTCGAGCGCGATTACCAGCGCGAAGCCAGCTTGAACCCGGACTATGCCGAGGGCGTCCGCGCTTTCATGGAAAAACGAGCGCCGAAATTCGCCGGACGCAAGAGCCGCTGATCATGCCCGGCCGTGCTGTCCCGGCACCGGGGGCGTTTCTTTCGCGGCTTTGATCCGCACATCGACCACCGCGACCGAGCCCTGCTCCACGGCCTTGATGGCCGCGTCGAAGGTGGGGATCATATCCTCGCCTTTGATCACCGGCCCCAGCCCGAGCGCGCCCTGCCCGCGCGCAAGCTGGGCGAAGTCGATGTCGGGGTCGCTCATCCGCATGCCGATCCAGCGGTTCTCCAGCGGACGGTCGCGCATCTGCGCCACGCGTTCCTGATGCACTTCGTCGTTGAAGAAAGAGCGATTGTTGGCGATCACGAACAGCAGGGGAATACGGTAGTGCACCGCCGTCCACACGGAGGTGAGGCCCATGAGGAAATCTCCGTCGCCGCACACGGCGATGGGTAAGCGCCCCGAATCCTTCAGCGCCAGCGCGGCGCCGACGGAAATCCCCGGCCCGCCGCCAACTCCGCCGCCGCCATTGGAACCGATATAGTCGAGCGGGTGATTGAACGGCCAGGTGGCCGCGTTCCACGACAGCGAAAGCGAGGTCAGCGACGTGGGCCGGTCGCCCACCGCCTTCCGCAGCGCCAGCGAAAGCTGATCCATGGCGATCTCGCCTGCGCTTTTTGGCACCTCCACCGCCGCGGATTTCACCGTGGTCGTTTTCGATGGATCGGACTTCAAACCGAGCGCGGCGATCAGCAGCGGCACCACCGCCTCGGGATCGGCGGCAAGCAAATGATCGACCGGCGGCAGCGCCTGATAATCCATGCTCCAGCCGTTGTGGATGCGATGGTCGGTGGAGACATTGATGACTTTTGCTTTCGGGGCCTCCGCGCCGAACACGCTGGTTAGCCAACCGGCGAGATCGGTCAGGTCGAGACTCAAGATGACATCGGCGGCGCGGATGGCTTCCGCTGCATCGCCCATGGGAACCTGGATCGAGGCCGGGCCGACATACAGCGGATGACCGGTCGGGAAACCCGCCCCGGATTTAAGATCGGTGACGACGCGCGCATTAAGCCCTTCTGCCAGCGCGATGCGCGCGTTCCATGCCTCCATGCGGCGCGAACTGCGTCCGACCAGGATGACGGGCCGCTTGGCGGCTTTCAACACGTCGGCCGCCGCACTAAGCGCATCGGAAGGCACGCTCTCCGCGACGGGCGGCATATAACGCTTGGAGTCGAGCGGCGTCAGCGGCGCGTCGAGCGGCGCTTCCTGCATCTCCGCGTCGAGATTGATGTAGACGGGACCCATGGGCGCGGTCTGCGCCATCCACGTTCCGCGCAGCAGCGCCTCGCGCGCCGCGGCCGGCGAGGATGGCTGGTCGTCCCACTTGGTGAAGCCGCGCACCAGAGCGCCCTGATCGCGGGCGGTGTGAATCCATTCGATCCAGGGCCGCCGCTTGGCGGCGTCCATCGGCCCGGTTGCGCCGAGGATCACCATCGGCATGCGGTCGCACCAGGCGTTGAAGATCGCCATGCTGGCGTGCATCAGGCCCACATTGGAATGCACCGCCGCCAGCATCGGCTTGCCGGTCACCTTGGCATAGCCCTGGGCGATGGCAACGGCGTTCTCCTCATGCAGGCAGAGCAGCATCTGCGGCTGCTCATTGCCGAGATAATTCACAAGGCTGTCGTGCAATCCGCGATAGCTCGCGCCGGGATTGAGGGCGATGAACGGAATATCCAGGTCGCGCAGCGTCTGCGCGATCACGTCGCTGCCAAAGAGTTTCCCGCCCGGCCGCGCCGGAAGCGGACGCTCGATCGCGTTGGAATTGGCCGGAGCCCCCTGCCCCGGTTTTTGTGGTTTTGACATCCTGATTGGCTCTCCGCGCTGTACGCCGCTCTCGGTATCAGTAGCGTGGAAATCTGTACAGCAGGCCGGCAGCCTTAGGAATTGTTCTTCACCCGCACCTTGGTGGCGACCGGCCCGGTGTCGCCCACGGCCTCCACGTAATAGACCTCTTCCCTCAGCCTCAGGGCGTCGAAGTCGCCGTTGAGCAGGCTGTTGCGGTGGAAATAAAGCAGCCCGCCTTCCTTGGTCAGGAGGAAGCCGAAGTCGCGCTCCGGCGCGAGCTCCGCCACTTGTCCCAAGTTTTGGTGCTCCGCCTCATGGCGCAGGTTCTTGGTGTGGTCCGTGCTCTTGTCCTTGTAGGTGCGCAACTGGCGCTCGGCGATGCGAAACGCCTCATTGATGGCTTTGTGCAAATCGGGCCGCTGATATTTCTGCTGGAGGTGATCCGGCTCATGGCTGACAACGAGATCGGGCCGCCCGGGGATGCCCATCTCGATGCGCACAACGGGTGGAATCGTGTCGTTGCTGTTGGACGCACGGTGATCAACGCGCACGCGGCAGGATACCAGCCGGTCATAGATCGATTCCAAGCTGGCCACGCGGTTTCGGATTTCCTGCTCGGCCCAATCGGAATGTTCCGTGTGGTGAAAAGAGATTTCGAGGGGAACTTGCAACATCCTATTCACTCCCGAATCTAGAATTTCTCGCAAAGCTTGGGAAAAACGCGCGGCCATGCCGATTGTTTCCCAGCGGCTCGCGCGCCGCCTTAAAGCATCTCCTTGATGGCTTGGATGAGCTTCCGGTCCACAGTGATCATGGCCCCTTCCGCGGGCAAGGCCAGCTTTTCCCGCATTTCCTGCGAGACAGGTTGCCCCTGCAAAACCACGCGACCATCCGCCGTCAGGAAAATGGATGAGGCGGCGGTATCCTCGTCCTTCCAGATCAGTTCCAATCGGAATTTCACGTTCGGGCTCCCGGCGTTCAACGCATGACCGAGCCGCCATCCACCACGATGGTTTGCCCGGTGACAAAATCGCTCTCGTCCGATGCGAGATACATAAGAGTGCCGATCAGATCGCCCGGCACCTGTTCGCGGCGAATGGCCCGGCTCTTGATGGTCGCCTCTGCCGCATCCCCGCCCCATTCGGGATTGTCGGCAATCGCCTCGCTCATCGTGAGCCCCGGCGCTATCGCATTGACGCAGATGTTGTGCGCGCCAAGCTCCCGCGCGAGGCAGCGGGTCAGGGCGACGACGGCCCCTTTCGAGCTGACGTAGTGGGCGGCGCCGGCAAAACCTTTGAACACCGTGCCCGAGGCGATGTTGACGATCTTTCCCCGTCGCCGTTCGATCATGATCGGCGCCACGGCCTTGGTGCATTCGAAAGGGCCGCGGACGTTGACCGCCATGACGGCATTCCATTCCGCGTCATCGATGTCCATGAATGACTTCTTGGCCAGGCTCGCAAAAATAGCGGCGTTGTTGACCAGGATGTCGATTGAGCCGAATACCCGCATCGTTTCGGCAACGAGGGACGCCACCGAACTTTGCGACGATACATCCGTCTTGTGATAGATCGCTTCGCCCCCGGCGCGCGCGATACGATCGGCGACGCCGCTTCCGTCAAGCACGTCGGCGACTATGACTCTCGCGCCAGCGGCGGCGGCGGCTTCACAGAGGCTCGCCCCAATGCCTCTGGCTCCGCCGGTGATAACGGCGACTTTATCTTTCAATCTACCCAAGGTGCCTCCCGGCGCGCGCGGAGGCTATTCCGCCGCGGTTACGTGCGCCACTGAAACAGATGCAGCGGTTGCCTGCTCTTCGGCGTAAATACGGCTGATGATGCGCCGCGCCTGAATCCCGCCGGCGTCGGCGATGATATCGACCTTCGGCGCGTCCGGCCGCTGGTTCATCGAGCGCTGCTGCCCCTGGAACACGGCGACGTCCTCCAGGAAGGCCGTATTGATCTGCTGGAAGATCCTCTCCGTCGTGTCCGGATTATTGACATCGAAGCTGTGGCACTGGCCCCAGAAATAATGGGCCGTCGTTTCGGTTTCCGGGGTGATCGCATTGAGGTTGCGCATGCTGATGCCGTTCACGCGGTTTCCTTCCGGAGCGCCGGTCCCGGTCGGGCACGCGCCGACATCTAAGCGCAAGAAGCCGGGCGGCGTGTAATCGATCATCTGCCAGCGATCCACATTCCCCGTGAAACCGCCGACTTTGACGAAGGTGGGCGGCGGCGGCGTGTCGATCATCCAGCGTGTGACGAGAACCTTGTCGCCGTCGCGTTGTACCTTCACCGCCGCATTCTCGACCAAGGCGCTGTTGCCGATGGTTGTCTCATGCACGAAGGCGAGGTGCGTCAGGTCGAGTAGATTGTCCACCACAAGCTGCCAATTGGCTTCCGCATGCAGATAGGAAGTTTTTGCGCCCCAGTCTGGGCTGTCCAGCCAATGGAAATCGGTGATCTTGTCGGGATCGGCCAGCGCCGGATCGCCCATCCATATCCAAATCCAGTGGTAGCGTTCGGCGACGGGATAGCTCTTCACCCGCGCCGCGGCCGGGATCAGATCCTGCCCCGGCACCCTGACGCACTTGCCGGTCCGGTCGAAGCGCAGGCCGTGGTAGTGGCATTGCAGCACGCCATCAACCATTTTTCCCATGGATAGCGGCAGATGGCGGTGGGCGCAGCGATCCTCCAGCGCCCCAACCGTGCCATCGGGATTGCGGAAAAAAACGATCGGCTCGTTCATGATGGTACGGCCGAGAGGACGCCCCTGGACCTCATGGTCGGAAGCTGCGACGTACCAGAAGTTTCTCAGAAACATGGCGGTTCTCCTACCTGCCGTGTCTAGCCAAAAACGCCGCGGTCCTTGTACGCCTCGAATTCCGCGTCGGCGAGCCCAAGAAGATCGCGGAAAACGAACTCGTTGTCACCACCCAGGCAGGGTGCCGGGCCGACGATATCGCCGGGCGTCTCGGTGAGATCGAAGCCGGGGAAACTATACGCCTGATCGCCCATTTCCGGATGCCTGCGCACCCGCCACTGCTTGCGCGCCGCGAGCTGCGGATCGGAGAACAGCCCCGCCATGCTGACGACGGGATAGGCGGCAATCCCGGCGGCTTGCAGGGCCTCCGCGGCGGCATCCGCCGTCCTGGATCGGGTCCAAGCGGAAACGATTTCATCCAGCGGTTGCTTATGCCTGCGCCGTGCAGCGGCGGTGGCGAAGTCCTTTTCAGCGGCAAGCTTTGGATTTCCCATGACGGCCGCGAGCGAGGCAAAGTCGCGATCGGACCAGCAGGACAGCGCAATCCATTCCTCGTCGCGGCAGGGATAGGCGCCATGCGGCACCGCGTCGGGATCATCATTGGCGCAGCGATCGGTCTCGCGACCAGTGGCAAAGTAATCCTGCAAGGCGCCGCCCATGAACATCAGGCCGGCCTCATATTGGGAGAGATCCAGATAGGCCCCCTTCCCGCTGCGGCGGCTGCGCACGAGCGCGGCCAGGATAGCTGACGTGCCGAGCGTCGAGGCCACGTAGTCGATGTAGGGCCCATAGAGCAGCATGGGGGGGCCGTCGGGCTGGCCGGTCATACCGCAAAAGCCGGCGAGCGCGGAGAGTTGCGAGCCAAAGCCCGGTGTGTCGGCACGCGGCCCGGTCTGCCCCATATTGCAGGTTGACAGCATGACCAGGCCGGGCTGATCGGCCGATAGCGCCTCGTAGCCGAGCCCGAGCCGTTCCATCACGCCCGGGCGCATGTTCTCGATCACCAGATCCGACCAGCGGATAAGCCGCCGCGCCAGCTCAATGCCCTCTGCCTTTTTCAGGTCAATGGTGACCCCATACTTGGAGTCGTTGAAAATGCTGAAACATCCTCCGCGGTTAATCCCCGGGCGATTACCGGCGAAAGGCGGATATTGCAGCCGGAAGCCGTCCGGCCGGTCGCGCGATTCCACATGCACGACCTTCGCGCCGAAATTCGCCAGCACTTTGCCGGCGTGGGGTCCGGCGGCATAACCACCGAATTCCACGACATTAACGCCGTCGAGCGCCTGCGGAACGCCGCTCATGGCTGGCGTCCCGCCCGCAGCAGTTTTGGCTCGTCATCGGCAAGCGGCGTTCCGGCGGCGTAACGCAACGGCGGCCGCTCTCCGTCGATCAGTACGAAATTTCCGCAATAGGTTTCGCCGGGGTTCGAGCCTGCCATTTTTTGAAAGAAGCCGCGCGCCTCGATCTGCGGATCGGTGACGATGTCGCCCACGGTGGACACGGGGTAGCCGAGCATCTCACGCTTGTGGGCCTCGATCAGATATTCGCGCTTGGTGATGCCGGCGAAGAATTTCATGGCCGGCGTCTCAAGGGCATCGACTTCAGTCTGGTCCGCCTTGGTCGGATCAAAGCGCGCCCAGTCGATCGTGGCGAGTATGCCAAGCTCCGCGCCGCGCTCCCGCATCCAGGCGACAAGCTGCTCGTTGGTGCGCCGGCCCGCCACGCCGCCGTAGAAGATGAAATTCAGCCAGCCGTCGCGGCACGGCCAGAAGACGCGATAGCGCGCCCCCTTGATCGAGCGGCCCGTCATGAAGGCGCCGGCGCGTGTCGGCTTGTCGCCGTTGAGATCGAAAAAGGCCGGAGCGTGCGACAATGCGATGACCACGGACGACTGGGCGGATACTTCAACAAGATCGCTGCGGCCGGTGGCATCGCGCTGTAGCAGCGCGGTGAGCGCCCCCATGGCCGCGTGCGTGCCGGCCCAGGAATAGGATTGCGGCTCGCTGATGCGCAGCGGTACGCCGTCCGGCTCGCCCGCCATGGACATCGCCCCACCGGCAGCCATCACCTCAAGGTCGGTGGCGCGCCAATCCCGGCGTGGCCCCTCCCTTCCAAAAGGCGTGATGACGACCATCACCAGCCGGGGATAAGCTTTATGCAATGCGTCCGGATCGAACGGCCCGCCGCGTTCCCCCGGCGCCGGCGTGACCAGGCAAATATCGGCCTTTGCCAGAAGATCGCCGAATACGCTCGCGTTCGCGGCATCGGACGGATCGGCGTCGAGCACGCGCTTATTGACGTTGAATGCACGCCATTCGGGTTTGCTTCGATCGGTCCCCGGCGGGTCGATCTTGACCACGTCAGCGCCGAGGTCCGCGAGAATCCGTCCGGCCAGCCAGCCGAACCGGTTCGTCGTATCGATAACTAGAACATCCGTGAGCAACATGGCCTACCGAGCGGAGTGCTTCCTACTGCCCACCCCATTTTGGGGCGGGGCCGGGGAGCGGAGCATCGTTGCACACCCCCAGCCTCTCCGCCCTCCCCCATAAGGGGGAGGGAGAAGAGGGTCGGTGTCCGGGAGATATCAGCGTCCCGTCCGCGCCAGTGAGTTCACCCAGCCGACCATGCGCGACTTGGCGTTGTCGATGTCCTTCTTCGTGAAGAAGTCCTCCGGCTTGACCTTGTCGATCGGATAGACCGGCCGCAAGAAGTCGCTCTCGTAGCCGAACGGTACCGTGGCATCGATGCCCATGCCGCCTTCGAACTGCGTGTTCGAGGCGGTCCACTGCTTGTCGCCCGCGGTCATGCGCTCGGCCGGCATGAACGTCTGGCCGCGTCCGCCCGGGATCGGGTTGAGGATGTCGGTGCGCGGATTGACGCGCGTGGTCAAGCACCACATCACGTCGTCCATCGAGTAGGGATCGACGTCCTCGCTCACCGCGATGGCGAGCCGCATGCCCTGCGAGCAGGACAGCGCCGCGCCCAGGAAGTTACGCTGCCAGCCTTCGTCGATCTGGTGGCGCTTCTTCACCTGGATGACGCAGCCGCCCCAGTCGGTCATGCAGTAGGGGATGACCACGTTCTGCACGATGCCGGGCTGGAGCCGCTCGCACAGCTCGAAGATCGCCGCCTCGCGCACCGTGGTGTCGATGTTGTGGTCGTCGAGCGTATGCACGCCGAGCGCAAAGATGATCGGCTTGGTTTCCGGCTTGCGCATCGTCACCGCGGTGACGTGGAAGGTCGGCGCCTTGTAGGCCTTGCCCATGTAGCCGGCCCATTCCGGGTGGAAATGGAAGCGGCCTTGGATGTCCGCGTCTTCCGACTCCTTGGTCTCGTAGCGCCGGTCGCGCGGATGCACGTAGCCTTCCAGCACGAGCTCGGCGTCGGCCAGCGTATAGGCGTCGATCGTGCGGCATTTCACCATACGGATCGGCGCGCCCTGCACCGCGCCGGCGATGCCGATTTCGTCGCAACCCATCGGCAGCACGGCATAGTCGAAGCCCGCGCCCGCCAGCATCGTGCACGCCGGCGGCACGCCGAAGCACATCGTCATCGGGATCGGCTTGTCGTCCTTGTAGTACTTGTTGGCCACCTGCCACATGTGCGAGCCGGGCGAGATCTGGAACGTGCCGACATTGCCCCAGCGGAAGTTCATTCGGTTGTAGCCGAGATCGGTGCCGCCATCGAACTGGTCGAAGCTGATGCAGCGGATGCCCGAGCCCACCGTCAGCTCAGGCTCGTAAGTCGTGTGACGGATCGGCACCAGATACTTGTTCACGTCATCGGGATTGGTGATGACGTGCTCCTGCACCGGAGCGTCTTTTTGGTCGATGATCTCCGGCTTGAGCGGCTTGCGAAGCGCGTTGGCAAGTTTCCGCACGCGCTCCGCATCGCTCTTCCAGCCGAACATCTTGTTGATGACATTCATGTCACCGAACAGGTTGGTGAGCACCCGGTGGTTGGGTTTACCCTTCACGTTGTTGAAGATCACCGGGCAGCCGCCGTCCAAATGCTTCTGCAATCCGGTGACTTCAAGGTCGGGGTCGACCTCTTTGTCGGTTTCGATGAGATCGCCTTCGGCTTTGAGCCATTCAAGCGTGCTGCGTAGATCACGCGTCTCCTTGGTTCGCGGCGAAAGAGACTCTGTGCGGACTGCCTTTTGCATCGATTGTAACTCCTCAATTCGAACGGGTTCGCTGCCCGGCGATGGTCATGCCATCGGGTTCTGGGCTACTTACGGGGCGGGATCTGGATGAGCTCCGCCAATTGCTCTTTGGTCAGTGGTGCCGGGGTGAACTTCAGCGCGACGGCTTGGGGAACGATGACGTCGAGCCCCTTGATCTCATCCGTCTGTACCGCCGACTTCTCGAAGAAATCATCGCGCACCCGCTTGGCTTTCTCTTCCGAGATGCCGGCGAATTCCGCGTAGACCTTCAGTATGGCGGGGTCGGAATACAGCTTATCCACGGTCTCCCGATAGGCCGCCATGTAGCGCTCGACCACGGCCTTGCGCTTTTGCAAGGTATCGAGGTTGGCAATATTCACGCGAACGGTCTGCGTCTTGAAGGCTTTCGTGTCGTTACCGGTCGCAATCTTGCGGATCTCTTTCTTGTCGAGTTGATCGAGGCCCATGGGCGGAGCCGCCCAGCCGACATCCACTTGACCCGACATCACGGCGGTCAGCGTTGCCGGAGGGCCGCCAGTCGCGGTCGGCTTAGCGGTCTTCAGATCATATTCCTGCACATATGCCGAGACGACGCCGTGGGTGGAGGAGCCGTTGGTCGAATAGGCGATCGTCTTGCCGTCGAAGTCCTTGATCGACTTAACCGGCGAATCCGCCTTGACATACCAGTAGAGATCGCCGGCGCCGGTTGTCTCGGCGCTGATGATGCGAACCGGCGCGCCCTTGGAATAAGCGCTGATCACGCCCATGACGCCGGCAGCGATGCCGATGTCGGCGCTGCCGGAAATCACGGCTTGCTGGGTCTCGCCGGCGCCTTGCGTATAGAGAATCTCGAGTTCGAGATTGTGTTTCTTGAAGATGCCGGCGCGCTGACCCACCTCCGAAACGGAGGTGTCCCAAAGTCCGCGCTGGCCGACGGCAAGCTTCAGCTTGTCCTGAGCCAAGGCGGCCGTCGATGCCGCCGCCAACCCCGCGGAGACGGCAAACGACGCGATCAACATTGCGTAACGCTTTGTCATTCCATCCTCCCAATTTAGCAGACGACTTGTCGTCCTGAATGTTTGGCCATTCGGCCTTGGTTAAGTTTGCTTCTCCGGCTAAGCCGCGGACGTCCGCGCCCTGGCCGGATCGCCAGCTACGTTAAACTTTTCCATCTTCGGCGTGACGCCGTGCTTCTTCATTTCGTCCAGCCAGATGCGGTGAATACGCGGATCCTGATCCTCGTATTCGACTTGGTCGCCGCCTTCCTTGATCGACGTCGACACCGCGCCCTTCTCCCCTTCCTTCACGCCCAGCAGCGAGCGGCGCTGCTGCAATGTCAGCGGGTAGCGAAGACCGCCGACGCCGGTCGCGAGATAACGCGCCGGATGGGTGCTGGTGTTGAAGTGCTGGTGAAATTGCTGATCGGCCGGCGGGAAGACCACGCCATGTTGCCAGTCAATGCGCAGGAAATCCTTCTGGTCGGGATACCACAGCATCGAATAGCCGTGACCGGTGACGCACATCACATGAAAGCCGGGGCCGTGACGGTGGCCCTTCTTGTAGGTCCCCACCGGCATCTCGGAGATGTGCGCGTGCATGGTGCCGTCTGCGAGCACGAACATGATGTTGCTGCCGCCCGCGCCGCGGTCGCCCCAGGATTTCAGCTCGATGCCGGCGAGATCGGGGACAAAATTCGTCTCCCACATGTGATTGCCCGGCCGCACAGTGATGAGGTCACCCTCGCCCGCAAAATATTCGTTCTTGCCGGTGCGGTCGACGAATTCGAAATCGGTCTCGAAGATGAATTTCTCGTTGTGGAACGTGTTCATCACCAGCGGCAGATCGGAGGTGCTGACCAGCAACGCGCGTTGCGTGCCGCTGGCATTGAAATGCCGGTGCTTGGCGTTGAGCGGAATTGCGAACAGGCTTTTCGGTCCCCATTCGAAGCTGCGCTTCTGCCCGTCGGCGAATTCGACCTGAGTGCTTCCGCTGCCTTCCAGAACGTAGATCACGTCCTCATAGAGATGCCGCTGCGACTCGGTCGATTTCCCCGGCCCGATGTCGAACAGGAACATGTTGGTGAAATCGCCGCGCCCTTTCAGATGAACCGCCGCGCCCTTGACGCCGTAGCGGGGCCACATGGCAGTTTCCACCTTGAAAAGATCGATTCCATAATCCTCGGTGACCGGAATTCCTTCCGCCTTCACCCAGTCCAGATAAGGATCGACCCCATACCGCGGCTGTTTTCCTTCGCTCATTTCCATTCCCGTGTTTTGATTTTCGTTATCCGTGCAGGCTTGCGGCCTGCGATTGAAGCGAGGCCAGCATATCGCTCGACCCCTGAATTGCTACCCGCTGATGATAGAATCGCAGGCCATAGAGGCCACCCAATTCTCCGCCATTGCCGGCACGGCCGGGACCACCATGATTGCACTGCGGCATCACAATGCCGTGCCCGGTATGCGCGCCCGCGATCGACGGGTCCACTACCAGCACACGCCCGTGGCTGGAGGCAATATTTCCCGCCATCCGCGCAAGCACATCGCGATCCTCTCCGAAAATCGACGCCACCAGCGAGCCGCCGCCGCGGGCGATGAGATCGGCTGCATTCGCTTCATCGCGATACGGGACGATGGTCGCAGCCGGTCCGAACACCTCGACTTCATGAACGGCTGACAGGTCGCCGCCGTTCATCACCCGCAGGAGTGTAGGCGACACAAAAGCCGACTTGACGGCATCGATGCCGTCGAGCTTCGGCACTTCCGGGCCGCCGCAGACGACGGTTGCTTCCTGCGCCAGCCGGCGGATTCCGTCGAACGCCGCTTTCTGCTGTCCACGGGTGATCACCGGTCCCATCCGCACATCTTCGCGCCGGGGGTCGCCGACCACGGTGCTTGTGAGTTTCGCAGCCAGCGCATCGGAAACCGTTGCCGCCTTCTCGGCCGGCACGAAGATGCGGCGGATGGCCGTGCACTTCTGCCCCGCCTTCACCGTCATCTCGCGAATGACTTCGCGCACGAAAGCATCGAAGGCAGCGCTGCCCGGCTCCGCATCCCGCGCCAGCAAAGCCGCGTTGATGCTGTCGGCTTCGATATTCACCGGCACGCCGCGCGCGGCCACGTTGGCGTCGCCGCGCACGCGGGCGGCGGTATCCGCCGAACCGGTGAAGGCGATCACATCGTCACCGGTAAGGTGGGAAAGCAGGTCGCCGGCGCTGCCGCACAGCAAACTCAGCGCGCCCTCGGGGAGGACATTAGCTGCGATCACGTCCCGCACCATGGCATGCGCAAGCAGCGCGGTCGCCGAGGCGGGCTTGGTCAGTACCGGCACGCCGGAAAGCAGCGCCACCGCTGCCTTTTCCCACAAGCCCCAGCTCGGGAAATTGAAGGCATTGATATGAATGGCAACGCCCCGGCGCGGCGCCAGGACATGGATGGCCTGGTAATTCTCCGCCTTGGCCAAGCGCATGGGCTTCTCGTCCAGCAACAGACGCGTATCGCCTAAAGTCGAGCCCAAACGTGCATAATATTTCAGAGTGCCGATGCCGCCGTCGATATCGATGGCTGCATCCGTGCGGGTATTGCCGGAATTCGCGATGGCAATGGCTTCATAGCGGGCGCGGTTCGCGGTGAGCACATCGGCGATGGCGGCAAGCAGCTTGGCCCGCCCAGAGAAGCCCAATTCCTGCAATCCGGCCCGCCCGCGCGTGCGCGCGAAATCCAATGCCGCTCTCAGGTCGAGCCCCTTGCCGGCCGTGGTGGCAAGCACGTCTCCCCGGACCGGGTCCACAAGCTCCGTTTCCACAGCATTCCCGCGGACCCAGCGGCCCGAAAGGTAGCTTTCCAGCTTCTCAACCGACGCGGAATTCATGACTACTGCCGAAAACCGGATAAAAGCGTGAGCAGGAAGATTGCTCTCGAAGCGATACCGGTTTATGCATTATATTGCAACTGCCCCGAGGCGAAAATGGCCGACCGAAACCATCCCACCCACCCCCTTCCTGCAGCGCCGAGTGATCTGAAGGCCTTTTTGCTGCGCCTGGGCGAGCGGGTAAGAAAAATCCGCAGTGGGCGTGGAATGTCGCGCAAGGCGCTGGCCAAGCATTCCGACGTGTCGGAACGCTATCTCGCCCAACTGGAAAGCGGCACGGGGAATTGCTCCATCATTCTGCTGCGGCGCATCGCTCAAGCTCTGAACGTGCCGGTCGCGCAACTGATCGACGACCGGCCGGATCGCTCCATCGAAAACCTGCTGATGCGGCAGCTTCTTGACCGCCTCTCGCCAACGCAAGTCGCGGAAGCCCGTGAAATTCTGTTGTCACGTTTCGGTGGCCCGAGCAGCGAGGTTCGCGCCGGACGCATCGCGCTTATCGGCCTGCGCGGCGGCGGCAAGTCGACGCTCGGCCACCTGCTGAGCGCGCAGCTTGGCGTGCCGTTCATCGAGCTTGACCGCGAGATCGAGCGCGAGAGCGGCATGGCGCTGACCGAGTTGTTCGAGATGTTCGGCCAGGCGACGTTTCGCCGCATGGAACGCGCCGCGCTGGAAACCACGTTGGAAAAAAATCCCCGCTTCGTGCTGGCAACGGGCGGCGGCTTGGTCACCGAAGCCAGCACCTTCGAATTGCTGCTCACGTCCTGCCTGACGGTCTGGGTTCGCGCCAAGCCTGATGAGCACATGAATCGCGTGGCGGAACAGGGCGACCTTCGCCCGATGTCGGGTAATACGCGCGCGATGGACGATCTTGTTTCCATTCTCGGCAGCCGAGAGCCGCTGTATGCCAAGGCCGATATTACGCTGGACACTACCGGCCAGACTCCACAGCAAAGCCTGCGGAGTGCATTGAAAATGCTGGGCCCCTCCGCGCTGGCCAAGGCGCAGACTTCCTCTTAAGTACGGTCGCACAGCGTAGGGCGTCAGGCATGCAGCGTGAAATCATTGTTGGAGGCCGCAGGATCGAGGCAGCATGGCATGGTCCTGCGCCCGACCAAGCGCCTACCCTGGTTCTGCTGCACGAGGGCCTAGGCTGCGTCGCCATGTGGCGCGACTTTCCCGCCAAGCTCGCCGAACGCACGGGATACGGTGTCCTGGCCTATTCGCGTCCCGGCTACGGAAAGTCGAGTCCGGTGCCGTTGCCGCGTCCCCTCACCTACATGCATGACGAAGCGTTCGATGTCGTTCCGGCGATCTTGGACCAAGCCAAGATCGAGAAGGCCATCCTCCTGGGGCACAGCGACGGCGCTTCCATTGCGACGATTTACGGCGGCGGGCGTCAGGACTTCCGCGTGCGCGGCTTGGTTCTGATGGCCCCGCATTTCTTCTGCGAGGATATTTCGGTCGAAAGCATCGCGGCGGCAAAGGAAGCCTACGAGACAACCGACCTGCGTCAGCGCCTTGCGCGCTATCACGGCGATAATGTGGATGTCGCCTTCTGGGGCTGGAACCAGGCTTGGCTGCATCCCGATTTCCGCAACTGGAACATCACCGAATTCCTGCCCGCCGTGCGCGTGCCGATGCTCGTCATCCAGGGGCACGACGACCAGTACGGCACAGCGGCCCAGATTGAAGCGGCCCAGGCGGCAACCAATTGCCCGGTGGACGTGCTCTATCTCGAGAACTGCCGGCACTCGCCGCAGGTCGACCAGCCGGAGGCAACGCTGGGAGCTATCAGGGATTTCGCCCACCGGATTCTGGCGGTCCACGAAGGCCTTGCTCCTGGTCAGCCGGGAACCAAGGGGGGCGTTCATGCATTTTAATGCAATAGAGTGCCTCACGGGCTGGATTTTCTCGGAAATTTGTGCACAATAATTCATGATCCAGGGGTAAAAATGGCCGCAGACGGAAAAATGCCGCGTATCGATTTTCAAACGGAGCCAAGCCGCTACCGGCATTGGCGCATAGAAACCGATGGCGATATCGCCTTCCTGGTGATGGACGTCGATCCGGCCGGCGGCCTCTCCAATGAGTATGAGCTGAAGCTCAATTCCTACGATCTCAGCGTGGATATCGAACTGGCAGACGCCCTCCAGCGCCTGCGTTTCGAACATCCCGAGGTCGGCGCGGTCGTCCTCAAGTCCGGCAAGGACAACGTGTTCTGCGCCGGCGCCAACATCCGCATGCTCGGCAAAGCCACCCACGGCCACAAGGTGAATTTCTGTAAATTCACCAATGAGACGCGGCTTGGGATGGAAGACTCCACGGAAAACTCCAAGCAGTTCTACCTTTGCGCCATCAACGGCACCGCCGCGGGCGGCGGTTACGAACTCGCGCTTTCCGCCGATCACATCATGCTGGTCGACGACCGCCGATCTGCCGTGTCGCTGCCGGAACTGCCGCTGCTCGCCGTGCTGCCGGGCACCGGCGGCATTACCCGCGTCACCGACAAGCGCAAGGTGCGGCGCGACTTCGCCGACATCTTCCTCACCACCGAGGAAGGCATCCGCGGCAACAAGGCGGTGGAATGGCGGCTCGTGGATGAAGTGGTTCCGAACAGCAAATGGAAAGAAGCGGTCGTCGCGCGCGCCAAGGAATTCGCCGCGAAATCCGACCGGCCGAAGAACGCCAAGGGCATCAAGCTCACCGCGCTGGACCGTAAGATCGATGACACCCGCCTTTCCTACAAACATGTGGAAGCGGAGATTGACCGCGAGCGCGGGCTCGCCACCATCACCGTGCGCGCCCCGGCCACACCGGTGCCGGCGGACGCTCAAGCAGCCCATGCGCTTGGCGACAAGTTCTGGCCGCTCGCGGTCGCACGCGAGCTGGACGACGCCATCCTGCATCTGCGGCTGAACGAGCCGAAGATCGGCGTCTTGCTGTTCCGCACCGAGGGCGACGCCAAAGCCGTGCTCGCCTACGACGATTTCATCGCCAAGGCCAACGGCGACTGGCTGATGCGCGAGGTGCGCCACTATCTCAAGCGCGTCTTGAAGCGCGTCGATATGACGGCCAAGAGCCTGCTCACCTTGGTGGAGCCCGGCACCTGCTTTGCCGGCACGCTGGCCGAGCTGGTCTTTGCCGCCGACCGCTCGATCATGCTGATCGGCTCGCGCGAGGGCGATAATCGCCCGCCCGCTTCCATCATCCTCGGGCAAGCCAACTTCGGCCTCTATCCCATGGGGAACGGCCTCACGCGACTGGAGTCGCGTTTCCTCGGCGAACCGAAGAGCCTGGACCGCGCCAAGCAGAAGATCGGCGCCGAAGTGCAAGGCGAAGAGGCCATGGAAATGGGCCTTGTCACGCAGGCTTTCGAAGACTTCGACTGGGAAGACGAACTGCGCGTGATGCTGGAGGAGCGCACCAGCTTCTCCCCCGATGCCCTGACCGGCATGGAGGCAAACACGCGCTTCGCCGGCCCGGAAACGATCGAGACCAAGATTTTCGGCAGGCTCACCGCCTGGCAAAACTGGATCTTCCAGCGCCCCAATTCCGTCGGCGAAAAGGGCGCCTTGAAGCTCTACGGCAGCGGTGTGAAGCCTACCTATGAGAGGGAAAGGATCTGAGCCATGAACATCATGAACGTCGACTATAACGGCCTGATCCCGAACAACGTGGACCTCGGCAGCGATGTGCGGGTGAAGAAGGCCCTGGAGAAGTGGCACCCGGGCTTCATCGACTGGTGGTTCGACATGGGGCCGGAAGGCTTCCAGGCCTCCGAGGTCTATCTGCGCACCGCGATCAGCGTCGATCCGAAAGGCTGGGCGAAGTTCGATTACGTGAAGATGCCGGAATACAAATGGGGCGTGCTGCTCGCTCCACAGGTGGAAGACCGCAAAATCCCGTTCGGCATGCACAAGGGCGAGAAGGCATGGCAGGAGGTGCCCGGCGAATACCGCGCCATGCTGCGCCGCCTGATCGTGATCCAGGGCGACACCGAGCCGGCATCCGTCGAGCAGCAGCGCTTCCTCGGCAAGACCGCGCCGTCGCTCTATGACCTGCGCAACGTGTTCCAGGTCAACGTGGAGGAAGGCCGCCACCTCTGGGCCATGGTCTATCTGCTGCAAAAATATTTCGGCGCCGACGGCCGCGACGAGGCCGAGGCCCTGTTGCAGCGCCGCTCCGGCGATCCGGATACGCCGCGCATGCTTGGCGCCTTCAACGAGAAGACGCCGGACTGGCTCTCCTTCTTCATGTTCACCTTCTTCACCGACCGCGACGGCAAGATGCAGCTCGAAGCCTTGTCGCAGTCCGGATTCGACCCGCTCTCACGCACCTGCCGCTTCATGCTGACCGAGGAAGCCCACCACATGTTCGTGGGCGAGACCGGCATTTCCCGCGTCATCGAGCGCACCTGCGAGGCGATGAAAACGGCGGGCATCACCGACCCGAACGACAAGGAAGCCGTCCGTAAGCTCGGCGTCATCGACCTGCCGACCTTGCAGAAAAAAGCGAATCTGCATTTCTCGCTGTCGCTCGACCTGTTCGGCAACGAGATTTCCACCAACGCCGCGAACGCCTTCCACTCAGGACTCAAGGGCCGTTTCCGCGAGGACAAGATCGACGACGACCATCAGCTCGAAAGCGGCACCTATCCCGTGCTGCGGCTGGTGGACGGCAAGATCGTCAATCAGGATGTCCCTGCCCTGTCGGCGCTGAACATGCGGCTGCGCGACGACTATGTGACGGATTGCAGCGCCGGCGTCGGCCGTTGGAACCGTATCTTTGAAAAATACGGCGTTCCGTTCCAGATCAAGCTGCCGAATGTCGCCTTCCACCGTCACATCGGCGAATTTTCCACCATCCATGCCGATTTCGACGGCAACATCCTGAGCGATGCCGAGTGGGAGAAGCGCAAGGGCGAGTGGATCCCTGACGACAACGACCGGCAATATATCGAGAGCCTGATGAAGCCAGAATTTCGGCCGGGCCAATATGCCGGCTGGATCGCGCCGCCGAAGGTTGGTATCGACAACAAGCCCGGCGACTTTGAGTATGTGAAGATCCACGAATAAGCGGGGCGGCAAAAATTCCGCCTCATCCTGAGGAGGGCGCGTAGCGCCCGTCTCGAAGGATGGGGCGGCCCCATGGTTCGAGACGCGTCCTGCGGACGCTCCTCACCATGAGGGCCGAGAAAGGTTGAGATTTGTGTCCACAGTCACCGCAACTCCGGCCCAGCCCGCGAAGGCATCCACAAAGGCGTCCGAAGAGCTGATCGAGGTGCGCGTCGCCGACGTCAGGACGGCGGCGCAGGATACCAAGCTCTACGAGTTGCGCTCAGCCGACGGGAAGCCGCTGCCGGCCTCGGAGCCGGGCGCGCATATCGACGTGCTGCTGCCGAACGGCAAGCAGCGGCAATATTCCCTGACCGTCTGCGAGCCAAATCCGGAACGCTACCTCATCGGCGTCAAGCGCGACCCGGCGAGCCGCGGCGGATCGGCCTACATGCACGACGAGGTGCAGGCCGGGCAGACGCTGAAGATCAGGCCGCCGCGCAATCACTTCCCCCTGGTCGAGAATGCGCCGCATGTGGTGCTGATCGCCGGCGGCATCGGCGTCACGCCGATCTATTGCATGGCGCAGCGGCTGGCGGGGCTCGGCCGTTCCTGGGAGCTTCACTACTCCTGCCGTTCGCGCGCCGACATGGCTTTCCGCGAGGAGCTCTCCAAGTTCAAGGAAGCGCATCTGCATTTCGACGACGAGAGCGGCGGAAAATTCCTCGATATGGCGGCCATTGTCGCGAAGGCACCGAAGGACGCGCATCTCTACTGCTGCGGGCCGATGCCGATGCTGAAGGCCTTCGAGGCCGCCACTGCCGAATGGCCGCGCACGCAGATCCACGTGGAATATTTCGCGCCGAAGCAGGAGCCGGCCAAGACCGGCGGCTTCGTGGTTGAGCTTGCTAAGTCGGGACAGGAATTCGTCATCCCCGAGGGCAAGACCATTTTGCAGGTGCTGCTCGATGCGGGAGTCTACGTGGATTATTCCTGCGAGCTTGGCATCTGCGGGCTGTGCCAGACGCCGCTTCTCTCCGGTACGCCGGAGCACCGCGACGCTTTCCTCAGCGACGAGCAGAAGGCGGCGAACGACACGGTGATGATCTGCTGCGCCGGCAGCAAGAGCGGCCGGCTGGTGCTGGACTTATAACGTCCCTGTCATTCCGGGAGGCGAGCGTTTTTCTTCGTCATGCCCGGCCTTGTGCCGGGCATCTCGCTTAGGTGAGTAGTGCTTCCCTTATCGAGATGGCCGGGACAAGCCCGGCCTGACGAGGCGCTTTACGAAAACAACAGCGACTTGATGACCATCGGCACCACGCCGGGCGGCGTAATCATCGCGCCCACATCGACGTAATCGAAATCATGCAGCTGCACGCCGTCGATGGAAACGACGTGTCCCGGCAGCTTCAGCTCGCTTTCCAGCAGATGGCCGAAGGTGCGGCCAACATCGCCCTCGACCATGAGAAAGAGGATGTCGTTCGCGCTGCGGCCCTTGCTGACCGCGGCCAGGATGCCCTCACCCGCCGCGCGGATGCGTGAATATTCCGGATCGCCCGCCCAGGTGAAAGCGATGGCCATGCGCGAATTGGGCTCCAGATCGGCCTGCTTCAGCTTGGCCTCGATCGCCTTGGTGATCGCTTTCGGATCGATCTTGCCGGACAGATCCACATCGGCATGCACCACCGGCACATTGTGCACCGGCAGGATATCGGCTTCCGGCAGATAGATGGTCTTGCCGCTTACCTGCACGGTGAATTGCGAGGCGCCGATCACCGTGGCGCGGATGCGCTGGCCGGGGTCGACCACCTTGGTTGAGCTGCGCTTGCCGAGCTGCGCGCCGATCTCCTGCGCCAGAAATTTCGCGATATCGCCATGCTCGCGCGTCTCATGGCCGAAGATGTATTCCGCCACGCCGCCGGAGAAGGTGAGCAGCGTGGGCTCCACCTCGCGCGTCAGCGGCTCGGTCAATTGCAGCGACTTTCCCAGGGCGTCGATCTTGGCGCCGGTGATCTGATCGACGGCGAGCGTGGCTAGCCGCGCCGCGATGGCCTTGCGGTTCTTCAGTTCGCCCATGCTGCGGAAATCCGCCGGCAGGCCCAATTCCTCGGCCACGAGGCGCGCGGAATCGTCCACGCGCGTCCACGCGCCATAGGCGTCGGTGGCGAGAAGCCGCCCGCCGACGGCAAAGGCGGCCACGCCGAGAATCTTTCCCTTGTCGATGAGGGCGAGCTTGGTGGTGCCGCCGCCGATGTCGATGTGCAGCACGCAGGCATTGCGCTGTTTCGAAAGCGCGACAGCGCCCGAGCCGTGGGCCGCAAGCGTCGATTCCAGCTTATGACCGGCCGTGGCGCAGACGAATTTGCCAGCTTCCGCCGCGAACAGCTCATCAATGGCGCGCGCATTGGTTTTCTTGATCGCCTCGCCTGTGAGGATCACCGCGCCGCTGTCGATGTCGCCGCGGCTGAATCCCGCGTCGTGATAGGCGCTATGGATGAAGCTGCCGAGCTTCTTGGCGTCGATCGTCCCGTCCGGCAGGAACGGCGTCAGCATGATGGGGGAGCGCCACACGATCTCGCGGCCCACCACAAGGAAGCGGCTGGAAAGTCCGAGCGACTGGCGCTGCAACGTCACCTTGGCGAAGAGCAGATGCGACGTGGAGCTGCCGATGTCGATGCCGATGGTTTTCAGCTCGATATTGTCCTGGCTCCAGATGAAGCGGGCGAGCTCTTCCCGGTCGGCCTCTGTCGCGTGTTCGTGCTCTAAATCAAATTCGTGCATGCGGTGTCCGTGGGAATACAGCCGGAATAGGCGCCAGGGGTTCCCCTAGCACGTGGGCCGTTTCAGGCAAGAGGGGCCGGGTTCAGCCCCCGGCGAGCCGTTGCGGCGTGACGCCTTTGCCGGCGATGGCGTCGAGCCACACCTTGTGGATGCGCGGGTCCTGCGCGGCATAGGCGATGGTGGCGTTGCCGGCGGCATACACGCTCGTGTCGCCATAGGCGGCGCGGCGGCTGCGCAACATGGGGTGCCGCAGGCTGCCGAACTGCACCTCAAGATAGCGGGCCGGCACGGCGCCCGCGTTGAAATGCTGATGAAAGGCCATGCCGGGCGGGGCATAAACGATCCCATGCCGCCAGTCGGTGCGCGCGAAATCCTGCGCCCCCTCCTCCCACGCCAGCGTGTATCCCTGGCCATCTACGCCGAAAACGTGAGAGCCCTGCATCTGGCGCGAGGCCTGCCGGTAGGTGCCGGGCGCGAGTTCCACCAGATCGGCCCCAAGAGTGCCGTTGGTAAGTGTCCCAACTTTCGCGGCGACCATATCGGATACGAGCACCATCTCTCCGCCATCACGGAAAGCCGCAGGCGTATCGAAAATGAATTGCTGGTTGCGGTAGAGGCTGAGCAGATAGCGTAAATCATTCACCGCGGCGAAGCGCGCGGGCGTGCCCGATGTGTTGCGGTGGCGATAGCGGGCATTCATCGGCACGGCAAAAAGGCTGTGCGGTCCCCACTCGATTGTCTGCTTGCTCCTGTTCGCCAATTCAAACTCGGTGACGCCGTTGCCCGACAGCACGTAACAGACTTCCTCATACAAATGCTGCTGCGGCGCAGATGCTGTGTTGGGCGCAAGCTCGATGAGGAAAATGGTGAGAAAATCGTCGCGACCGTCGAGATGACAGAAAGCGCCGTTCGCGCCGAAACGCATCCAAGGCCTCGTCTCCGCGTCGAGCAGATCGACCGCCGCGCCGGTGTGGATCGGGATGCCCTCGCCCTTCGCCCATTCCTGATACGGATCGACGAGGAATTTTCCGGGCGGGGCCGGTTGATTGAGTTCCGTCATCACGTGTCCTTCTTCAGGAAACGCGACTCGTCGATGAACTTCCCCATGCCGGACTGCACGCCGTGCTTGGCGATCTCCTTCAACCATATGTCATGAATGCGCGGGTCCTGGTCCTCGTATTCCACCTGCGCGCCGCCCTGCTTCACGTCCTTATCCACGCCGGAATCCCAAATCTCGCGTTTCACCTTGAGCAGCGGATAACGCACGGTGCCGATCTGCAATGCGAGATAGCGCGAAGGATGATTGGCGACATTGAAGTGCTGGTGGAACATGGAGTCCGGCGGGCAATAGACAACGCCATGCTCCCAGTCCACGCGCACGAAATCCGGATCGTCCTCGTGCCAGAGCAGGGAATAGCCCTGGCCGGTGACGGCGAAGACGCAGACGCCATCGAAGTGGCGGTGGCCTTTCTTGTAGGTGCCGACCGGCATTTCCGACGAATGCGCGCCGATGGTGTTGTCGGCCAGCATGAAGCGCAGCATGGAGCCGCCCGCGCCGCGCGCCGCCCAGGATTTTAGCTCGAAGGCGGAAAGGTCGGCGACGAAATTGGTTTCCCATTGATGACGCCCGGGCCGGATGCCGATGAACTCGCCCTCGCCCGCGAAATAATTCTCACCGCCCAGACGTTCCGGAAACCGCGCCGGACAATCGAAGATGAAATCCTCGTCGCGGAAACGGTTCATGGTAAAGACCATGTTGTTCGCCGAGGCGAAGCGCGCGGGCTCCAGCCCGGAGCCGTTGAAGTGCTGGTGCTGCGCATTAAGCGGAATGGAGAACATGCTCTTCGGCCCCCACTCGAAGCTGTGGCGGCGGCCGTCCTCGGTGGTCACCACCGTCGAGCCGTGGCCGGAAATCACGTAGATGACTTCCTCGCAGATGTGCCGCAGCGGCCGCGACTTGCCGCCTGGCGGCAACTCGAAGGCGAAGATGGAGAGGAAGTCGTCGCGGCCCTTCAGGTGGCAGAAGGCGCCGTGCATGCCGTAGCGCTCCCACGGCGCCACCGGCACTTTCCGGATGTCGATGCCGAAATCCTCAACGACCGGGACCCCCTGGCGCGCGACCCACTCCATATAAGGGTCGCGAAGGATGTCCTGACCGGCCGTTGCCATCTCGTACGATACCGCCTTGTCGACTTCCGGCTGCTTTCATCCCGTGAGACGCGCCGTCTCACGTCTCGTCTCATGAGACGCCGCGTTCCCCTTTGTTCTCCGCCTAACCCTCTGAGATATTTGGTGGGCGCACCAGGGCTCGAACCTGGGACCCGCTGATTAAGAGTCAGCTGCTCTACCAACTGAGCTATGCGCCCGGAGGGCCCTTGCGGAGATTTCTGCGAGGACGCGGCCCGTTTAGCAAAGCGATGCCGCCAAGTCCAGCGAGACCGCGGCCCGCCCCGGAACTTGACCGTGTCGAACTCGCTCGCCTACCGTGAATCGCGAAACTGCCCGATGGAGCCGCCTTGGACCGCCTGCTGCGCGCCACACTCAACACCTGGAATGGCCTGATCGCCGCGGCCCGGAGCGAAGCCGCCTTCCGTCAGGAACTGGCCGTGCTGGCGGCGGCCGTGCCGCTGGCCTTCCTCATCGGGTCCGAGACATGGAAACCCGTGGCCCTCATCGCGGCGGTGGTTTTCGTCCTTGTTGTCGAATTGCTCAATACGGCCATTGAAAAGCTGGCGGACGTCGTCACGCCGGCGCATGACCCTCGGATCGGCCGCATCAAGGACATGGGCTCGGCGGCTGTGGGCTTGGCGATCCTGATCGCCGGGCTGATCTGGCTGCTGGCCCTGATCGAGCGATTCTTTTGAACTGAACCGTCTTTGGCTACAGGTGCTTGATCAAGCCGGCGTCGATGAGCAGCCGGTTGAAGCGGCGCGCCTCGGCTCCGCCGTTGCAGGCATAGAAAATTCCGCCGCAGCGCTTGAGAATCTTCTTCTGCTCCTCGAACGATGGATCGAGCGGCAAGCCGGCAGCCTCCTGCACAACGAGGGGTAGATAGGCGCCGTCAATCGTATCCAGCGCCGATGACGTGTCGGCTGGTTTGAAGTTGATCGTGTCGATTGCGTAATAGGTCGTGTAATATTTCGGATCGAATGTCATCAGCCGCCGGGCAATCGCCGCATCGTCGAGCCACGGCTCCAAGATGTGCGAGGCGAAGTCCGGCTGGTGATCGCCATAACGCACCAGGAGAAATGATTCACCGGGGAATTTCTGCTTGAGATCATTGAGAAACCCGGCGTAATCCTCGGCGCTCATGGTCTGGCGGCGCAGATACTCATTAACATCCTGGCTGTTTTCCAGATCGCGCCATTCCGGAAGAAGGTGGGAGCGCCAACGATAGTTCCAGGGGAAATGATTGGCAGCGAGATACACGAACAGGAACATCGGCCCCTTGCGATGCGCGCCGTCGATCATGCGTGTGGCATTGTCATAGTAGAATTTGTCCGGCTCGACGCCGTTCGCGCCCATACCGTCGGAATCGACGAACTTCTGCATTCCCGTCGTGGTCTGGAAACTGCGGGCCGACATGAAGGCGCCCAACGCCGGATAGAGCGAGAACGTCTGATAGCCGCAGCGGCGCAGCGCGTTCGGCAGGCCGCGGCTGACACGCCCGGCCGCGATGCGCGTGACGAAGTATGAAAAGTGACCAAACGAACGAGCCGACAGACCCGCGAGCACGTTGTATTCCGCGTACCAGCTCGGGCCGCCGGCGCCTTCGGCCACGAAATTCCGAATCTTGCCGTCGAAGGACTTGAAGTGAGCGCCATAGCCGGGTGGGACCTTGATGCCCGGCGCGGAGCGGATGTCGAAACTCGACTCGTCATGCACCAGGATAATGTGCGGCGGCTTCGCGGCCGGCGTGCAGGTCATATCCGTCACCGTCTTCAGCCGGTCGGCAACGGTGGCATCGGACTCCATCAGTCCATGGGTCAAAAGCTCTGAAATCGCGGCAACGCCCGAGCGCGCGAAACCGGAGAGATGGTTATTGCCGTAAAAGGCCTCGTACGGTTCCATCGTTACCGCGAACGAGAGGCCCGTGATGCCCACAAGGCAGGCGCTCTTTCCGGCCAAGGCGGAGCGCAGCCGCACCCGGAAAGGATCGAGCCGCCAAAGCAGAATCAGAGCCGGGATCGTCAAGACGGCGATGCCGGCGACGACGCTCGAAAGATTCGGAAAGATCGTGAACAAGAAGGCGATGGCGTCGGTGTCGATGATCATCACATCGACGAAGCTCACTGTCATCCAGAGCACGTCATACTTGAGCTCCGAAAGCACGATCAGCAACGCGACGAATGCGAGAGACAATCCGGCGGATATCGCCGGCCGGCGCGTTACTGTGAGGAAGAAAAAGTTGAGCAGCCCCCAGGCCAGTATAAAAACGACCTTGGGGAAGATGTCATACTCGTAGCGGACCATCAGAACGAGGGCCACGAGATGAAGCGCCGCGAGTAGCAAAATCGGTAATAGGCTGTGACGCGCAACGGTGTTCGTTACGGCCCAGCGATTGCCAAAAGAATAACTATAGAGAGACATCGTCAGCGCTGTGCCCAGCAATGAGCACTTGTTACCGTCCAGCGCACAGCGCGTTGTAATAAAACTGTAATATTATTGTCATTGCAAGAGTTTCGACGAAAAGACCAGATTCTTAATGAAGAAGCCGCCGGTTAAGCCGGCGGCTTCCGGAATGCCGAAATTGAGGCTGTTAAAGGCGATAGCCGCCACGCGGCCCGTGACGATCGCCGTGGTGCCGGCCTCCGCGCCATTCGCGGTCGCCGCGCGGCCCCATTTCGGCAAAACGCATCGTCCGGGGCGCCAGCAGGCGGGACAGCACCTGGAACCGGTGCTTCTGGCTGTCGTCAAAGCTTTTGTAGAGCGGTTCCTGCGCGTCGGCGAGGCGCTTGAGCGAAGCGCCGGTGGTGCTCATGGCCTCTCCCTGGCGGCGCATGCGCTCGATGGGATCAACCGGCTGCTGCTGGTTGGCCCGATCATTACGCCGTTCCAGCCGGCGGTCCATGCGCGCCTTGGCGATATCGCGCAATGCGGCCTCGAAGTTCGGCCACAGCTTCTCTTGCTCGGCTGTAAGCCGCAGCCCCACCTTCAGCGCCGTGATGCGGGCGTCGGTGAAGGCCGACACGTCCTCTTGTGAAGGCTGCCAGCGCTCTTGCGCCTTTTGGGGCTGCTGCTGTTGGGCATAGACGATCGACGTGCCGGCAATAGCAACAGCCGCCGTTCCAGCAAGAATTGTCTTCCACATGGCCGCTCTCCAAGCGAGGTGAACCTCGCTTGCAAGTAGAAGAGCGGCGAAGCTTTTTCGCAAGTTAAAGATTGGAAATCTTGCTTCTGTTTTCTGACTGTTTGTTCAGAAAGAAGCGACGACGCTGTCGAGACCGATGGAGCGTGCAAAGGTGAGCGCGCTTTGCTTCTGCTCATCGTTCAGCGTCCTGATGAGCGGGTACGCCGCCGCAGCAAGCTCGCGAAGCGCCAGAGCGTTCATTCCGATCGCCGCCGCGCGCGTCTTGATGCCCTGCACGATGCCCTGAGAAGCGGAGCTCTCGCTGGACTGCTGCTGGCCAATCTCGCGGAAGGCCCTTTCCACCGCCGGCCACAAAGGCTCTTGCTCGACAGTCAGTTTCAGGTCGGATTTGAGCCGGGCAATCTGGGCGTAGGTCACCATCACAGCCGAACGAGCCGCTGAAACCTGTCGCGGCGCGAAGCTCACCTCAGTCTGGGCGAAAGCAAAAGATGAACCCATTGTCGCAAGGGCTATGACGCCCGCGATCCCCGTCTTGAACATGCACCGCCTCCGTTTTTGTTTTCCTTGTCCCGGGCGGCATACCGGAACGGATATCCCGTTCTCAAGCAGAAACGCCCCACACGCCGTTCTATTAGCGGTTAACCTTGCCAGCGCAGCGATTAACCTCGGGCGCGCGGTTGGCGATTTCAGGGCAATTGTGGGGCAATGAAACAAACGCCGCGATGGTTCCCATCGCGGCGTTCAAGAGGCCGTTATCGCGGCTCAAATGGTATCAGTCGAGTGGACCCGTTTGCCGCCAACCATCATTGCTTCCGGCCTGCCGCGCTGGCGCCGGACCATGAGCTTGTTGAGCGCTCCCAGATAGGCCTTGGCTGAAGCCACCAGCGTGTCTGGGTCGGCGCCCTTGGCGGTCACTGACCGCCCATTCTCCGAGAGCCGAACCGAGACTTCCGCCTGGGCGTCGGTGCCCTCGGTCACCGCATGCACCTGGTAAAGCTCCAGCGTGGCCTCGTGCGGCACCAAGATGCGAATCGCCTTGAAAATGGCGTCTATCGGCCCATTGCCGGTGGATTGGGTGGTGACGTGCTTACCCTCGATATCGAGGCTCAGGGTGGCCGACTGCGGTCCCATGGTGCCTGCGATCACGGTCATCGACAGCACTTTTATGCGGTCGTGGGCGTGGGCGATCTCCTCGTCCACCAACGCCTCGATGTCCTCGTCGTAGACCTGCTTCTTGCGGTCCGCGAGCGCCTTGAACCGCACGAAGGCGTCCTCGAGCTGGTTATCGGCGAGCTTGTAGCCCAACTCTTCCAGCTTATGGACGAAGGCATGGCGTCCGCTGTGCTTGCCCATGACCAATGAGGTCTGCTTCACGCCCACGGTCTCCGGGACCATGATCTCATAGGTCTGCGTGTGCTTGAGCATGCCGTCCTGGTGGATGCCGGATTCATGCGCGAAAGCGTTCCGCCCGACGATGGCCTTGTTGTACTGCACCGGGAACGACGTCACCGCCGAGACGAGCTTGGAGGCGCGCGTCAGCATGGTCGCATCGACATTCGTCCAGTAGGGCATCACGTCGTTACGCACCCGCATAGCCATCACGACCTCTTCGAGCGCGGCATTCCCTGCCCGCTCGCCGATGCCGTTGATGGTGCATTCGATCTGCCGGATACCGGCCTGCACGCCTGCCAATGAGTTCGCCACGGCCATGCCGAGGTCGTCATGGCAATGGGCCGAGAAGCGCGCCTTGTCGGAATTGGGCACGCGGTCGCGGAGCATTTTGATCAGAGCGAAATATTCCTCCGGCACGGTATAGCCGACCGTGTCGGGGACATTGATGGTGGTCGCGCCGGCGTTGATCGCCGCCTCGACGCAGCGGCACAGGAAATCGTGCTCGGTGCGGGTGCCGTCCTCGCACGACCATTCCACGTCGTCGGTATAGTTGCGCGCGCGCGTCACCGAGGAAACCACCATCTCGTAGACCTTCTCCGGCTCCATTTGCAGCTTCCACTTCATGTGGACCGGCGAGGTGGAGATGAAGGTGTGGATGCGTCCCTTTTGCGCAGGCTTGATGGCCTCGCCGCAGCGGTCGATGTCCTTATGGCCGGCCCGCGCAAGGCCGCAGACGGTCGCCTTCTTCGTGCGCTTGGCGATCTCGTGCACCGCCTGGAAATCACCTTCCGAAGCGATGGGAAAGCCGGCCTCGATGATATCCACGCCCATTTCGTCGAGCAGCTCGGCGACTTGGAGCTTTTCCTCATGGGTCATGGTGGCGCCGGGCGATTGCTCGCCGTCGCGCAAGGTGGTGTCGAAGATGACAACGCGGTCCTTCTCGGACTGGGTCTGGGTGGTCATGGGATCTGTCCTTATCGTCTGGGTCGCGGGATTTTTGAGATTCTCGCGCGGCCGGACGCAAAACCGGATGCCACTTTTGCTGGCCGCGCTCGCTTCCCCTGAGTGCCCAGGCGCGAACGC